>Ga0194131_10000107_pt1 | contig 122784 bp, 127 predicted proteins | sample TA2KigO120mmetaG_FD_148631 | JGI IMG/M metagenome (GOLD analysis project Ga0194131, IMG submission 148631) | Freshwater microbial communities from Lake Tanganyika, Tanzania - TA2015053 Kigoma Offshore 120m | ecosystem: Environmental > Aquatic > Freshwater > Lake | place: Tanzania: Lake...
CTCTTCAAGAACACCCTCTTCTCCATCGCTGACGAGATGGCCCTTACCATCTACCGGACGGCCTACTCGGGGGTGCTCAAGGACGGCATGGACTACTCCACGGCGTTCTGCGACGCCGATGGAAACACCGTGGCCCAAGGCCTCACCATGCCCGCCCATCTCGGATCGTTCCCCGATGCCCTCGCCGCCACCATCCGCCGATTCGGCGATCGCATGCGGCCTGGCGACGTCTACTGTCTCAACGATCCCTTCGAGGGCGGCATGCATCTGCCCGATGTCTTCATCCTGAAACCCATCTTCCATCAGGGCGAACGCATCGCCTTCGCGGCCACGGTATGCCATCAGACGGATATGGGCGGCCGGGTGGCCGGCTCCAACGCGTCCGACTCCACCGAGACCTACCAGGAGGGCCTCCGGATTCCCCCGGTCAAGATGTTCGACGCCGGGGAGCCCAACGAGACGCTCTTTCGCTTGCTGGAGAAGAACGTGCGCGTCCCCGTACGGGTCAACGGGGACATGCGCGCCCAGCTCTCGGCCTGTCATGTGGCGGAGACGGCCTTCCTGCGTCTGGTCGAGCGTCATGGCGCCGAGACGGTCACGGCCTATATGCGGGAGGTGCTGGACTACACCGAGCGGCTCACCCGGGCGGCCTTGCGGGACCTGCCGGACGGCGAGTGGAGCTTCGAGGACTTCATCGATGATGACGGAATCGACTACGACACGCCCATCCGATTGTTCGTGACCCTCCGCAAGTCGGGAGACTCCCTGGTCGCCGACTGGACGGGATCGTCTCCCCAAGTCAAAGGGGCCATCAACAACACCCTGTCCTTCACGGTGGCGGCGACGGGGACCTGCCTGAAATCGATTCTACCGGCGGACATTCCCAACAATGCCGGCTTCTATCGGCCGATCCAAGTGATCGCGCCGCCCGGCACCATCGCCAACTGTGTTCTCCCGGCGGCCTCCGCCGCCCGCGGCCTCACCGGGTTCCGGATGGTCGACTGCTGTTTCGGCGCCTTCGCCCTGATGCTCCCCAAGCGGGTCTTCGCCGCCTCGGACGGCGGCAATACCGGGATCTCCATCGGCGGCTATTATCCGGATCGGCGCCCCTTCATCTATGTGGACTTCATCTGCTCGGCCTGGGGCGGCCGGCCGTGGTCCGATGGGCTCGACGCCAACGCCAACATGTTCGGCAATCTCTCGGCCCACCCGGCCGAGATCATCGAAAGCGAGCATCCCCTGGAAATCCTGGCCTTCGAGCTCATCCCGGACACCGGCGGTCCGGGCAAGTTCCGGGGGGGCATGGGTCTGCGTCGTGACTACCGCTTCCTCGAGAACGAGGCGGTGCTGCAGGTGCGGTCCGATCGCCGCGCCTTCCGGCCATTTGGCCTCTACGGGGGGCGCCCCGGGGCGGCCTCCGAAAACATCATGAACCCGGCGGCCGAGGCCCAGACCCTGCCCGCCAAGGTCACCATGATGATCAGGCACCGTGACGTCTTCCGCCATGAGCTACCTGGAGGGGGAGGCTGGGGTGACCCCTTGGAGCGGGACGTCACCCGCGTGCTTCGAGACGCGCGCAACGAGTTGGTCAGTCTCGCGTCGGCCCGAGACGACTACGGGGTGGTGATCGACCCGGCGACCTGGAAGGTTGACGACGTCGCCACCGAGGCGCTCCGGGCCGACTTGCGAAGCCGGCGACGGGGATCGCTGCCAGAGGTGGCCAGGGTCTGAGGACGCACCCGTCGCGCGAACAGGGGATCGCCATGGCACAGGCGCTGGAAGGGATTCGCGTCATCGATTTCACCCACGATCAGGCGGGCCCGGCCTGCACGCAGATGCTGGCCTGGCTCGGGGCGGATGTCATCAAGATCGAGCGTCCGCCCCACGGTGACCGGGCCCGAAAGCTCTGGTTCAGCGATCGCGCCGACCTCGACAGCTACTTCTTCCTCTTGCTCAATAGCAGCAAGCGCAGCGTGGTGGTCGATCTCAAGACCACCGAGGGCAAGGAGATCGCCCGGCGGCTGGTGGCCGAGGCCGATGTCGTGGCCGAGAACCTGGGGCCCGGGGTCATGGAGCGTCTGGGCCTGGGCTACGAGGCCGTCCGCGCCCTGAATCCCCGCGCCGTCTACGCTTCGGTCAAGGGCTTTGGTTCCTTTGGCCCCTACAGCGACTTCAAGTGTTTCGAGATGATCGCCCAAGCCACGTCGGGAGCCATGAGCATCACCGGCCAGGCCGACGGCCCCCCGGTGGTCTGCGGGGCCAATATCGGCGATGCCGGGACGGGCATGCATCTGACCATCGGGATCCTCGGGGCCCTGATGCAGCGCGAGCGTACCGGGCGCGGCCAGCTCGTCGAGGTGGCGATGCAGGAGGCGGTCCTGAACATCACGCGGGTCAAGTTCACCGCGACCCTGTCCAATGGGCGTCCCCTGCCCCGCACAGGAAATCGCTCCTTGAGCGGCGCCTATGCCGACCTGGCGCGGTGCGCTGGCGCCGGGCCGAACGACTTCGTCTATCTGATGCTGCCCCCCGACAACGCCGAGATGTTCGGGAACCTGCTCGACATCATCGGCCGTCCCGAACTGGCCGCCGACCCCCGCTTCGGCACCCCCGCGGCTCGCGCCCGGCACCCCGAGGAGCTGACCACCGCCATCGAGAGCTGGACCATGAAGCGCGACAAGCGCGAGGTGATGGACGTCTTCGCCGGGCGGGGGATTCCCTGCGGGGCGGTTCTGGACACCAGCGAGGTGCTGAGCGATCCCCACCTCCGAGAACGCGGCATGGTGTTCGATCAAGAGCATCCCGCCCGGGGCCGCTTTGCCATGATCGGTAGCCCCCTGCGCCTGTCGGACTCCCCGAGTCAGCCACGGCCCGCCCCGCTGTTCGGAGAGCACACTCAGGAGGTGCTGACCACCATGGCCGGCTATACGCCGGCCGATGTCGAACACCTCCGGACCCAGGGGATCGTGACCTGACCGGCGGAGGAGGCCTCTCGTGGATTCTCGACAGCTCTTCGTGGCCTTCGGGCCGCAGGTGTACCGGGTGGTCCGTCCTTGGGGCGAGACCCCCCCGACCATCAAACTAGGCATCATCAGCAAGTGTGCGGTCGACCGCGCCGGGAATCTCTATATCTGCCAGCGCGCCGATCCCCCGGTCATCGTCTACGATGACAAGGGCCGCTTCGCCCGCGCCTTTGGAGACGGCGCCATCGTGGACGCTCACGGGATCTTCGTGACCGCCGACGATCGGGTACTGGTCGTCGATCGGGATGGCCATCAGGTGATGTGCTTCGACTCGCGAGGACATCTCCTCTTCGCGCTTGGGGAGCGGACTCGCCCGCGGTTCCAGGCGCCGTTCAGTCACCCCACGGATGTGGCCGTCGGTCCGAGCGGCGACATCTACGTGACGGACGGATACGGCAATACCATGGTCCATCGGTTCTCGGCCGACGGCCAGTTCCGGAATAGCTGGGGCGGGTTTGGCAGTGGGCCCGGGCAATTCACCACTCCCCACGGCATCAAGGTCCTGACCGATGGCCGCGTCCTGGTGGGCGACCGGGAGAACAACCGCCTTCAGGTCTTCGACCCGGCCGGCCGATACCTCACCGAGTGGCGCGGTTTCTATCACCCCATGGACATCCATGTCCACGAGGAGATGGTCTACGTGACGGATCAGGTGCCTCGCGTCGTCGCCCTTCGGAGCGACGGGACCATGGTCGGCGCCTGCAAGCCCGTCCTCACCCTGGGGCACGGGATGAGCGGCGACCGGGCGGGCCACCTCTATTTCGTCGAGACTCGAACGACCATCATCACCCGCCTGGAGCCAGTCACGTAGGCCTGCGTCTTCTCCCTCGGAGAGACCGCCGCCGGCGTTCGCGTGGCCGGCGGCCACTGGACGCGCACCACTGAACGCGCCCCGGTTGACATGCCCCACCGCGCGGGCCTATGAGCAACGCTGAAGCAATCCTTGAGTTCCTTGAGAGATTCCCGAAGGGAGTCTGCGACGACTGCGTCTCGCGGGAGACGCGCGTGGAGCCTCGGCAGCAGGTGAACCAGATCTGCCGCCACTTGGAGCAGCGGGGAACGATTACGCGCCCCAAAGACCGCTGCGGGCTGTGCGGCCACACGAAGACGGTGAGCGTGGTGAACATCGGTCGCCGTCGCGCTTCGGCGCCCGACGCCCCGATACCCTCCGGAGCTATTCAGGCCCCGGCGGGAAACGCAGTGTATCCGGGGGAGGCGCCTTCAATCGAAGCTCTCTGGAAACACCTCGACCGTTTCTGCAAGGCCCTGGTCGACAAGCACAGGATCTCCAACGGGAAGAACGGGCTCGCCGCGCTCATATCGGCATTGAGCGATCGTGGTGCCGTGCCGATGCACCAGGCAAACATGATGCATACGATCCGCGGTCTCCGAAACACTTACGTTCACGAAGACGTTCCGATGGGTAAGCGAGAGACTGCGGTCGCCCAGGCGGCCTGGGACATCATTCGCGAATGGGGCGAATCTGATGAGGGAGAGCTGTGGCGTCGAACAAGCCAGTGAACCTGACCGGCAGCTCGCGTTGCTCGCTGCCGGCAGGTTACTGGCAGCGTTAGGCGTCCCGAGCGAGGCCTGCACATGAATCTCTGTTACGATGTGACCGCGTCCGTACTACCGGAAGATCGCCTCTCGATTTTCCACATCAAGCGGGACGCCACCCTGGAGGGATACACGTAGGGTGTACCAAGGGCCAACATGAACGCGGACGGGGCACCGACGGGTGCCGAGCGCCGATAAGGGCCTTTATGTTGCCTACGCTCTGTGACGCGCCAAGCTGTACGATCGTTAACCCTTGTCGCCCGCTGCGGCGCTATGCTTCGGCGCCATGATGCGCGCCGCGCAACCAGTGCGACTTCAGGTGATCGGGGAGGCTCAGAACGCCCACGCGGCTGGCGTGCTCGCTGCCGCCCGTGAATTAGGCAGCGCTGACTGCAATCACCGTCGAGGTAAATGGATAAGGTGGGCAACGTGCGCGTCCACATAGCCCGTGATTCCGAATTTGAGCGCCAGCGCACCGCCCAAGGGCTCCCCGTGATCCGCGCATCGGACTATGACGGCGGGGATTAGAATGCGCACATTTTGGATCATTGGGGGGGTGATCGTCTCGGTCACCTGCGTGGGACTCGGCAGCGGCGCTCAGCCGACCGCGGACCTACCGTCATTCATCGCCGAATGCAAAGACGTAACCACGCACGGCTACAGGTCCGGAAAGGACATGTTGGGTAATTGGTTGCCGAAAACTTGGTCAACCGATGAGAAGTTTATGTCCGACTCGTTTGAGACGTTTGTCTACAGGCGCGGCGAGAAATCTGTTTTTCTGCGGAAAATAAACAAAAATGTAAAGATCGCAGAGACTCGTCCACGAAGCCTCATACTCGTTGATAATTTCTGGGCTCCAGGGGCTTCGGGCGTATGGGTCTATGCCATCAACTTCGATACACGAGAAATTGTTGCTGCTGAAGTAAGAAGCGGAGACCTGTTGGGGCCGAGTGTCATGGGGAGGGTTGTCCAGTTGGAGTGTAGGTTTACCGTGCAATAAGCCGCAACGCAGCCATGTTACCTACGGCTCCGGAGCCACATCGATCGGCGGCGGCTCGCGCCCGACGTTGATTACGACCCGGATTGATCCAGGCGCAGCCTTTCGCATCGAACCCAGCGCAGGCCCTTCTGGCAACCTGCGGGCATCGCACGGGAGGGCCAGACGCGCTCGGCGCTCACCCTGTGACCACGACGGTAAGAATCGCGGCGGCGGCCCACTACACCGTGCGTCACCAGTCGCCCTCGGGGCCGTAGACGACTGCCGCGCCACGTCGAGCAGGACCAGGACGAGCTGGGCGCGGGTCACGCGAGCACGCGCGTCGTCGGCAGCTCGCCGCGCGCGCTCGCAAGCCGGGGGCGGGCGCACACCAGGCGCGGGAGCATCAGGCGGCGGGCGGGCTCATGTGACGCTGGCGGGCGCGTTCTCGGGCCGTGAAGCCGCGCTGTACGCGTGCCTGATGAGATGCTTTGCGGCGGTCGGCGCGCGCCGCACGCGGGCCTTGACGACCTTCGCCACCGCAGGCAGCGCGGCGGGCGGGAACAGCGCGCGCATCTCCGTGTCCCCGGTCTGGTGACGCCGCACGCCGGGGATCGCCCACACCTTCGCGAACAGGCGCGGGCGGTCGGTGTACACCGCGAGCTCCGGGCCGCCGTTCTGCTCGATGCGCCCGAGGCGGCCAGGGATGATCGGCCAGCCTTCGGCGTCGGTGGTCACGCGGAGCCGGTGCGGCACGGCGAGCGTTCGCAGGTGCTCGCGGGCCGTGTGTTGCTCGTCGGTCAGGCGGATCGTCACGACGATTCGTCCTCTCGTGCGCCCCAGCGGGAGCAGCGTGGTGACGACGCACGCGTCAACACGGTCGTTCCGCAGTGGGCGCAGGTGTGCAGGCGTGGCGGCCACCACGACCACGGCGATGGCCGCACGCGTGGCGTCACGCTCGTGCCTTGATCGGCCCTTTTATCCGAGGCGCGGGTGACAAGGAGACGGCCCGCTCGCGACGCTCGGCCCTGGCCCTGGCCCCCCCTACCTCGGGTTGCGCGGAGGTTGCGTGCGCCGCCGCGTTCTGCCACGATTCGCACTATCGCGCCCCCCAAGTTTCCTCGGCTTCTGAGGTCGTCCATCTACCGCAGCAAGTTCAACGTGGCGCTCGGCATCGAGGCGCAGGGCTTCTGCACGATCCGGCCGCCGCAATGAGCCGCGCGTGACCGCGATCCGACCGATGACCCCGGCGGACATCGCCGGGGCGCTGCCGATCTTCGCGGCGGTCGGGTGGGGCGATCACAGCGCGCACCTGCATTTCTTCATCGCGCGTGCCGACGCCGCGCTGTTCGTCGCGGAGGACGGCGGACGCATCGTCGGCTGCAGCGGCACGATGCTGCTCGGTCCCACGGGCACGCCGCGCTCGGGCTGGGTGCACGGCGTGGTCGTGGATCCGGGCGCGCGCCGCGCCGGCCTCGGACGCCGGCTCACCGAGACCGCGGTGGCGTGGCTGCGCGAGCGCGGCGTGCCGACGATCAACCTGCTCGCGACCGGCATGGGGCGGCCGATCTACGAGCGCCTCGGATTCCAGCTCGAGCGTCGCTATCGGATCTTTCGCCGCACCGCGCTCGAGGACACGATCGGGGCGATCCCCGGGCTCCGCCGGATGCAGAAGGACGACATCCCGGCGGTGCTCGCGCTCGGGCGCGACGCGACGGGGGAAGATCGCTCCGCGCTGCTGCGTCCGTTCCTCGACGGCGGCTGGGTCGTCGCACGTGACGGCGACATCGCCGGATTCCACGTCCCCTGTCCGTGGCACGAGGGCCCGTCGATCGCGCGCGACGCCGCGGCGGGCGCGATCCTGCACGACCTCAGCCGCCGGCTCTACGGCACCGGCACGCGTTCGATCTCGCTGCCCGAGGACAACCATGCCGGTGTCGTGGCGCTGGCCGCGTCCGGCGCGGAAGCGCGCGGAGCGGTCGACCGCATGTGGCTCGGCGCGCCGGCGCCGATCTGGCGCCCGGAGATGATCTACGGCGTCGTGAGCCTCGGCCTCGCGTGACGGAGATCCTGCACGGGTGAGCGCGCGCCTCGTGGTCCCGGCGGCGATGCTGTTCAGCACGTTCGCCTGGTCGTTCGTGTTCGTCAGCCTGCCGTTCTACGTGCAGACGCTCAGCACGCTGGACGCCGCGTCGACGCTCCGGTGGACCGGCTGGATCCTCGGCATCACCAACCTGGTCACGGTCGTCACCGCGCCCGTGTGGGGACGGCTCGGCGCGCGCCACGACCCGAAGACGCTCTACGTCTGGGTGGAGCTGCTCCAGGGCGTGACGTTCTTCGCGATGGCGGCGGCGCGGACGCTCGGCGAGCTCTTCGTCGTGCGCTTCGTGCTCGGCGGGTGGGGGGCCGCGTCGACGTTCGCGTTCATGCTCGCGGGGCGCGCGCGGGACGCCGCGGATGTTCGCCGGCAGGTGTCGCTGATCCAGTCCGCGCTCACGGTCGGGCAGGTGATGGGGCCGCTCATCGGCGCGGTCGCGGCGGCGCGCCTGGGCTTCCGTCTCTCGTTCGTGGTCGGCGGGCTGATCCTGCTCGGGTGTACCGCGCTGGTCTATCGCGCCGTGACGGTGCCGCCCGCGCCGCGCGCCACCCAGGAGCGCGGCGGGCCGACGAACTGGCGTGACGTCGCGGGCGTCGCCGCGATCATCCTCGCCGGATCCATTCAGCTCCAGTTCCTGCCGGCGATCCTTCCCGAGATCCTCCCGGCGCTCGGTGTCGAGCACGACGATCTTCTCGAAGTCGGCGGCTTCGTCATGTTCGTGTCGGGGGTCGCGGCCGCGCTCGGCGCGGTGGCGGCACCGCGCCTGGCGGACGCGCTCCCGGAGGCGCGACTGATTCCCGTGCTGCTCCTGCTCTCCTCGGTCGTGCTGGTGGCGTTCGGCCTCGCGACCTCCGTGTGGCTGCTCGGCACCCTGCGGTTCCTGCAGGTGCTGTGCATCGCACCCGTCTTCCCGATCGTCGTCGCGCGCATCGCGCATCGCGCGCGCGGCGACGCGATCGGGTTCATCAACTCCGCGCGCATCGCCGCGGCGTTCCTCGGCCCGGTCATCGCGACCACGCTCCTCGCGTGGGCGCCGGCGCCCGCGCTCTACGCGTGCCTCGGCGCCGTCGGCGCCGCCTGCGCGCCGATCGGCTGGCGGGCGCGCGCGTGAGCGGCGGCGGCCGTCCGCTCGCCGACATCCGCCTCGACGGCCTCACGACGACCGGCGAGCCGCCGCCGCGGCTGCGCGACGTCTCGCTGCACGTGCGGTACGGCGAGCTCTTCACGGTGCTCGGCCCGCCGCATTCGGGAAAGACCGCGCTGATCCGTGCGGTCGCCGGATTCCTCCCGCTCGCCGCCGGCCGCGTGCTCGTGGACGGACGCGACGTCACCGCGCTCCCGCCGGCCGAGCGTTCGATGGGCATCGTCTTCCAGGAAGGCGCCTTGTGGCCGCACCTGAGCGTGCGGGGGCACGTCGCGTTCGGCCTGGAGCAGCAGGGCATGACGGCCGCCGACGTCGAGCAGCGGCTCGCGCAGGTGATGCGCCGCCTCGGGCTCACGGACGTCGAGCGTCTCCGTCCGGACGCGCTGAGTCTCGAGCAGCGCCGCCGGCTCGCGCTCGCCCGCGCGCTCGCAACGGAGCCGCGCGTGCTGCTGCTCGACGAGCCGCTCGCGCATCTCGATCCCGTGACGAGGAAGAGCCTCCGCCTGGAGCTGGCGCACCTGCATCGCGATCTCGCGGTCACCACGATCCACGTGACGCGCGACGCGGCCGACGCGCTGGCGCTCTCCGATCGCATCGCCGTCCTCCGCGACGGAGCCATCCTGCAGTTCGGCGATGTCGAGCAGCTCTACCAGCGTCCGGCGAGCCGCGTGGTGGCGGAAGCGCTCGGGCCCGCGACGTTCCTGCCCGTGCGCGTGGTCGAGGTGCGCGACCTCGGCGTGGTGGTCGAGACGGATGCGGGCGCGCAGGTCCCGGTCGCCGGCATCGGCAGCTTCCGCACGGGTGATCGCGGCCTGCTCGTGATGCGCCCGGAGACGCTGTCGTTGACGGAAGCGATGATGGGGCGCGGCCCGGGCCTCCCGGGCCGTGTCACGATGCGGGTCTTCGAGGGCGCCCGCTACCTCTACGAGGTGGACATCAACGCCGGCATCCCGCTCCGCGTGGAGGTGACGGCCCCATCACAAACGCGGATCTTCCGATTGGGCGACGCGGTGCGTGTGGAGTGCAGCAGCGAGACGGTGGTGCTGGTACCGGAGACCTAGATGCTGTAGACCTTGTCCTGCGACACGACCGCGATGTCGCCGCCGATGCGCGCCAGCTCGTCCGCGGTCTCGACGAAGAAGGCCGGCTTGACGTGGTAGACGAGGATCGGCACGTCGGGCGGCATCTTGTCGCGCTCGCGCTGGATGCGTTCCGGCGTCATGTGGCGCGAGACGTTCGCGAGGTCGCGGAGGCGATTGGGAAACGCGCACTCGACGAGCACGGCGCGGATGCCCCGGATCATCTTGGCCGCCCTCCACAACGCTTCGGTCGGCCCCGTGTCGCCGGAGTACACGAAGCCCGACGTGCCGTCGTGGACGATGAAGCCGGCGGCGGGGACGCTGTGGTCGACCGGGACGGGGATCACGCGCAGGTCGCCGGCGCGGTACTCCTCCTCGGGGACGAGGGGGCGGAACTTCACGGCGGGCGAGCCGCTCGGGATCACGCTGAAGTCGGGCCACACGGTGTTGTTGAAGATTCCCGTACGGACGGCCTCGACGACCGGCGTGAGCGCCGCGATCGTCAGTGCGCGGGGCGTGCCGGAGATCGCGAACGTCTCCGCGAGGTACGCCGCGCCGACGAGGTGGTCGAGATGCGCGTGCGTCAGCAGGACCTCGTCGATCGCGAGCTGTTCCGAGAGGCACAACCCGCCGGCCACGGAGCCGGCGTCGACGAGTGTGCGGTCGTTGACCAGGAAGGCCGTGGGGCGCTGCCCGGGACCTTCGTTCCCGAATGCCCCGAGCACTCGGATGTTCATTCCCGCGCGATCTTAGCATAGAGTGACGGAGTGGCCCTGATCAGGAGGCTCCGCGCCGCGCTTACCCCCCCGCCATTCCTGCGAAAACTGATGGCGGGCATCCTTTCGGCCGTGGCCGTCTCGGGCCTCATCTATTTCGGGGTGCTCGAGCCGCTGGAGTTCGACGCCCTGGACCGCCTCTTCCGGGTCCGCGGCCCGCGCCCGCCCGTCGCGCCGATCGTCGTCATCAACATCGATGAAGATACGTTCGACGAGCTGGACCTGGCGTGGCCCTTCCCCCGGGCGCTCCACGGGCAGCTGATCGAGATGATCGCCTCCGGCAATCCGATCGCCATCGGCGTCGACCTCCTGTTCCCCGAGCCGTCGGTCCGGGGCGGGGAGGATGACAAGGAGTTCGGCGAGTCGATCAAGCGCGCGAAGAACGTGGTCCTCGGCGCGGCGATCACGCTGGTCTCCGAAGGCTTCTACATCAAGCAGGACACGAACTTCCCGCTGCCGGTGATCCGCGAGGGCGCCGCCGCGGTGGCCGCCGTGAACATGCCGCCGGACGCCGATGCCGTCGTCCGGCGCGTTCCGCTCCGTCACCGCATCGGCGATCCCGTGAATCCGTCGAAGGACGATCCGATCATCGAAGCCTTCGACGTCACGCTCCAGCGCCTCGCGGGCAAGGCCGGCCTGCCCGCGGCGCCCGTTCCGCGGGAGCACTCGCTCCTCATCAACCATCGCGGTGGACGCGGCACCTTCCCGTACGTGCCCTATCACCGCGTGGTGAAGGGCGACGTCGATCCCAAGCTCTTCAAGGACAAGATCGTGCTGATCGGCGTCACGAGCCCGGTCCATCACGATCTGTTCCCGACGCCGTTCGAGCGCGCCGGCTCGATGCCCGGCGTCGAGATCCACGCGCACGCGATCGACACGCTGATGCGCGGCGATCGCATCCGCGAGGCGCCGGCGTGGCTGAGCCCCGCGCTCGCGCTGGTCCTCGCGCCGCTCGGCGGGTGGCTCGTGCTGCGGATGCGCGTGCTGCGCGCGTTCGGCGCCGTGGTCGGCATCTGGCTCGGGCTGGCGGGCATCGGCTACACGGCGTTCTCGCAGTGGCAGACGTGGCTCCACACCGTGGGGCCCACCGTCGGGCTCGCCCTCGGCTTCGCGAGCACGTCCATCGAGAACTTCATCCGCGAGCAGCGCGAGAAGAAGCGGCTCTCGCAGTTCTTCTCGCCGGACGTCCTGCGCGAGATCGTGCGGCACGGCGAGGGCGTGAAGCTCGGCTCGTCGCGCAAGCTGATCACCGTGTTCTTCTCCGACCTCCGCGGGTTCACCACGCTCTCCGAGCGGATGGAGCCGGAAGTCCTCTCCGTGATGCTGCGGGAGTACCTGTCGGAGATGACCCAGATCGTCTTCCAGCACAAGGGCACGGTCGACAAGTACATCGGCGACTGCGTGATGGCGATCTGGAACGCGCCGTTCGAGGACCCCGACCACGCCGTGAACGCGGTCAAGACCGCGCTGGACTTCCAGGAGCGCACGCTCGAGGTCTCGGCGAAGTGGGAGGCGAGGATCGGGGGCAAGATCCGCAACGGCTGCGGCATCAACACCGGCGAGGCCATCGTCGGCACGCTGGGATCGATGCAGCGCCTCGAGTACACCGCGATCGGCGACACCGTGAACCTCGCGGCCCGGCTCGAGTCGATCACCAAGGACTACAACTCGTCGATCATCATCAGCGAGACGACGTACGAGCACGTCAAGGGGCAGTTCATGACCCGCGAGCTCGGCGCCGTCACCGTCAAGGGCAAGACGAAGCCGGTCAAGATCTTCGCCGTCCTGCCCACGAGCATCCGCCAGCACACGCGCGCCGCGCTCGACAGCGCCGCGGTCGTGACCCTCGCGGGGCTCGGCGAGCGCTTCGAGGTCCGCACGAAGGACATCTCGGAAAGCGGTATCGCGCTCATCGGCGTGCCCGAGACGCTCGAGAAGGGCACGATGATCGAGATCCGCTGCGAGGGCGGCGGCCTGCCGAAGCCGATCGTCGCGCAGGGCATGATCGTGTGGCGCCGCGGCGACGCGGCAGGCGTGTCGTTCACGGAGGTGGAGAGCGACGCGGCTCCCACGGTGTCGACGTACATCTCGTCGCGGCCGCCGCTCGAGCGCGAGCGCAAGTGAGGGGCTTGAGGGGTGTGGGGTCCTCTGTCGTGGGGCCCCAGGGACAAGGTACAGTGAGAGCGTGAGCGCCGACCGCGACTTCGACTATCCGACCATGGCGCGGGCGCTGATCATCGGCGACAAGGACACCGTCGCCCGCAAGACCCGCGAAGGCCTCGACCTCTCGATGGATCCGAAGGCGCTCATCTTCAAGGGCCTCATCCCGGGGATGGACGTCGTCGGCGAGAAGTTCCGGCGCAACGAGTACTACGTGCCCCAGGTGCTGCTCTCGGCGCGGGCCATGTACGCGGGCCTCGACCTCCTGAAGCCGCTCATCACCGCGAGCGCGCGCGGGGACGACTACCTCGGCACCGTCGCCATCGGCACGGCGCAGGGCGACCTGCACGACATCGGCAAGAACCTCGTGGCGATGATGCTGGAAGGCGCGGGCTTCAAGGTGGTGAACCTCGGCCGCGACGTCGCCCCCGAGAAGTTCGTCGAGGCGGTGCAGGAGCACAACGCCAACATCGTCGGCATCTCCGCGCTCATGACCACGACCATGCCCGCGATGAAGCGCACGATCGACGCGCTCGCCAAGGCGGGCGTGCGCGAGCGGGTCAAGGTGATGATCGGCGGCGCGCCCGTGAGCCAGGCGTTCGCCGACGAGATCGGCGCGGACGGCTACGCGAAGGACTCCACGCTCGCCGTCATCAAGGCCAAGGAGCTGGCGGGCACGAAGGTGGAGGCATGAAGGGACGCGGCTGGGAAGTCATCCAGCGCGTGAAGGCGGGCGAGCTGCTGGTCTTCGACGGCGGCTACGGCACGATGCTCTTCGCCGCGGGCCTGCTCAACGGCGCCTGCCCGGAGCTGTGGAACGACACGCACGCCGGCGTGGTCGGGGACATCCACAAGGGCTACTTCGACGCGGGCAGCGACATCGTCGAGACCAACACGTTCGGGGGGACCCGGCTGAAGCTCGACGAGTACAAGATCGGCGACCGCACGCGAGAGCTCAACGTCAAGGGCGCGCGCCTCGCGCGCCAGGCCGCCCCCGCGCACGCGTACGTGGCGGGCTCCATCGGGCCGACGAGCCGGCTCCCGCTCGACTACGCGCTCGACAACGGCGTGACGGACGAGGACTACGAGGCGACGTTCCGGGAGCAGGCGGAAGCGCTCGCCGAGGGAGGCGTCGACCTCTTCGCCGTCGAGACGATGATGTTCCCGCAGGAAGCGACGGCGGCGATCCGCGCGTGCAAGGCCGCGACGGACCTGCCGGTGATGGCCACGATGTTCTTCCAGTACGAGGAGGGCAACGACCGCGACCGCACGATGTGGGGCGAGAGCCCGGCCGAGGTCGCGAAGAGCCTCCTCGCCGCGGGCGCGGACGTCGTCGGCATGAACTGCGGCCGCGGCCCCGATCGCGCGATCACGATCATCCGCGAGATGCGAGGGGTCACCGATGCGCCCCTCGTCGCGTACCCGAACGCGGGGCTGCCGGTCACGAAAGGCGACACCGTCACCTACGAGCTCGGCCCGGACGAGATGGCGCGCGATTACCCAGCGCTGCTCGACGCGGGCTGCAACATCGTCGGCGCCTGCTGCGGCTCCGATCCCCGCCACATCCAGCGCATCGCGGAGGTCGTGCGGTCGCGCAAGAAGTAGCCGCGATGGACGCGCCCCGCGTCCTCGACGACATCCCGCTCGCGATCGATCCTGACGAAGTCCTCCGCTTCCAGGGCTACAAGGCCGGCGTCGACGTCCCGACCGCCGACGTGCTGGCGCTCTTCGACGAGGCGCTCGCGCTCGGCCGCGCGCTCATGCGTCCCCGCGCGGTGCTGCGCGCGTTTCCCGTGGCGCGTGACGGCGATCGCCTCACGGCGGCCGGCGTGACGCTGACGATTCCGCGCGTCGCCGAACGCTGGGGCGCGATCGACGAGATCACCGCGGGCGTGTGCACGATCGGCGACGCGCTCGAGCGCCGGGTGAGCGAGCTGTGGGAGGCGCGCGAGCTGCCACTGGCGATGATGCTCGACAGCGTCGGCTCGGGCGCGGTCGAGAGCCTCGCGGAGTACGTGAACGACCAGCTCTGCGGCGAGGGGATCGCGCGCGGCGTGAAGGTGACGAACCGCGTGAGCCCGGGCTACGGCGGCTGGGACGTCGCCGAGCAGCGCCTCCTGTGGCGGCTGTGCCCGGGTGACGCCCTCGGCGTGACCATCAACGACGCGTGCTTCATGGCGCCGACGAAGACCATCACGATCCTCGTCGGCGCCGGCGCGGCCGCGCGCGTCGACGACTACTTCAGCCAGTGCGCGCGCTGCTGGATGCGGGACTGCGCGTACCGCCGCGCGCCCGCCGTCCGCAGCGTGCGTCGCCAGTAGTGGATGAGCACGTAGCCGGGCGCGCCCGGATTGGCGCTCGCCGACGGCAGGTGCGCGCTGCCATCGCCGGCGGCTCCGGCGCCGGTGTCGAACGCGTGCGGCACGCCCGCCGCGGCCCGGTCAAGGACGGTCACGGGCCCCACGCTAGCGGCGGCCGCGTCACAACAACGTGAGGCGACGCATGAACAACGCGTGGGCCGCGGGCGCGCCGTATCACTTTGGTGGCATTGACCGTGCGTCACGCGTTCGTTAGCGTCTGGCCATGAAGCAGGCCCCTCTGACGACGCGACAGTGGACCCGCAAGGAGTACGACCGTCTGGGGGAGCTCGGCATCTTCGACGGTGAGCCGCTGGAGCTGATCGGCGGTCAGCTGGTCGTCGCGGAGCCGAAGGGGACGTATCACGTCACGAGCCTGGGGTTGGTCGTTCGCGCCTTGAATGCGGTACTGCCGACGGGCTGGTTCCTGCGCATCCAGGATCCGATCGCGCTGGACGACGATTCCGAGCCCGAGCCGGACGTCGCCGTCGTCGCGGGGGATTTCCGCGATTACCTCGCCGATCATCCGCAGCGGCCGGCGCTCGTGGTCGAGGTGTCCGAGTCGAGTCTCGGATTCGATCGCCGGCGGAAGGGCAGTCTCTACGCGCGAGGCGGCGTCCAGGACTACTGGATCGTGAATCTCGTGGATCGCGTGCTCGAGGTCTACCGCGAGCCCGAGGCGGATCCGTCTGCGAGGTACGGCTGGAGCTATCGCTCGATGGAGCGGATCGCGCCGGACGGCAGCATCACGCCGCTCGCGTTTCCGGAGGCTCGGATCTCCGTCGCCGCGCTGCTCCCATAGCCCAGCGAGGCCTGGGCAACACCGTCGTTGCCCTCGTGACAGGGGTCGTGGATGGCCTGCAGCACCGCGACCGCGTGGCAGAGCTCGTGGATGTCGATCTCGAACGCGAGCGCCGAGGGCAGCGCGTCGGTGTAGCGCACGATCTTCACGCGGCGGACCGGCCGTCCGTCGTCGAGCGTGACCGGCCAGGAGAGCTGACACCCGAGCACGGTCCCCGTGCGGCGTGCCGGCTCGCAGTGGCTCGCGACGACTTCCGGATCTTCACTCACGACCAGCGTCACGAGCGCGGTGCCGCCGGCCAGCGGGCCGAAGGTGGCGGTCCGCGTACTGCTGGCGCAGCCCGTGAGGACGAGCGCCGGGGCGAGGAGGCAGGCCGCGCACGCGCGTAAGCGAACGATGAATGTCTTCATGCGCGCACCGTAGGCGGGGCGGCGTCACAAGACCGTCATCGAAAGCGTGAAATCGTTCGAGGTGTTACGCTCGGGGCCCCATGTCCGCGGTTTCGCTGACGCTCCTCGGAGGCTTCGAGCTCACGCTCCCGCCGGCGGTTCACGTCCACCTGCCGACCCGCAAGGCGCAGGCGCTGCTCGCGTATCTGGCGCTCCAGCCCGAGCAGGCGCAGCCGCGCGACAAGCTCGCCGCGCTGCTGTGGGGCGACGTCGCCGACGCGCAGGCGCGCGCGAGCCTCCGGCAGACGCTGAGCCTGCTCGGGAAGGCGCTGGAGCACGCTCCCGCGCCGTGTCTCGTCACCGAAGCGCGCTCCGTCGGCGTGGTCGCGGGCGCGATCGAGGTGGGCGTGCGGCGCTTCGAGACCGCGATCGCCGGAGGCACGCCCGCCGCGCTCGAGCGCGCCGCGCAGCTCTACCGCGGCGAGCTCCTCGAAGGCCTGGTGCTGGACGAGGCGACGTTCGAGTCGTGGCTCCTCGGCGAGCGCGAGCGGCTGCGCGAGCTGGCGATCGAGGGACTGGCGAAGCTGCTGGGCCATCACCAGGGCCCGCACGGCTCCGCCGAACGCGCGATCCAGACCGCGGTGCGGCTGCTCGCGCTCGATCCCTGCCAGGAAGTCGTCCACCGCGCGCTGATGCGCCTCTACGCGCGGCAAGGACGGCACGCGGCCGCGCTGCGCCAGTACCAGGTCTGCGTGACCGCGCTGCGCCGCGAGCTCAACGCCGAGCCCGACGCGGAGACCAAGCGGCTCTATCGCGACGTCCTGCAGCGGCAGACGCCCGCCGCGTCGGCGGCGGCGCCGCCGCCCGACACCGTGTCGCTCTCGACGCTCGCGCTGGCCGAGGCGCCGGCGCGGGAGACGCCGCTGATCGGGCGCGACGCCGAGCTGGAGCGGCTGCAGGCATTGCGGCGTGAGGCGTGGAGCGGCACGCCGCGCGTCGCGGTGGTGCTCGGAGAGGCCGGCATCGGCAAGACGCGACTGGTCGAGGAGCTGGCGGTCGAGGCCGGGCGCGCCGGCGGACGCGCCGTCGTCGGCCGCTGCTACGAGACCGAGCAGATCTTGCCGTTCGCGCCGTGGGTCGAGGCGTTTCGCGCGGCCGGCGTTCCCGAGGACACCCTGCTCGTCGAGCGGCTTCCGATGCCCGCGCGTCAGACGCTGGGTCGGCTCTTTCCCGCGGTGGTGCCGCCGGGCGTGGACATCGCGCGGGAGCCGGAGAACCCGCTGCGGCTGTTCGAAGCGCTGACACAGCTCGCCGGCGCGCTGGCGGCGCGCGACCCGCTCCTCGTCGTCCTCGAGGACCTCCACTGGGCGGACGATATGACGCTCCGTCTGCTCGCGTTCCTCGGGCGCCGCCTGCCCGCGTCGGCGCGGCTGCTCGTCGTCGGCACCGCGCGCGAAGAGGACGTCGTGCAGGTGCCCGTGCTCCGCAAGACGCTCGACGAGCTCGCCGCCCATGACTCGTTCACCGCGGTGCCGCTCGGCGCGCTCACCAGCGCGCACACCGCCGAGCTGGTCCGCGCGCTCACGACGGTGGGCGCGCGCGAGCCGGCGGTGGCCGAGCTCGCGGCGCAGATCTGGAGGAGCAGTGAAGGCAACCCGTTCGTCGCGGTCGAGACGACGCGCGCGATCGAAGACGGCGTGCTTCCCGCGAGCTCCGACGCGGTCGCGCTGCCGGGCAGCGTCCGCGATCTCATCGTGCGACGGCTCGAGCGGCTGAGCGCGTCCGCGCGGCAGCTCGCGGGCGTCTCCGCCGTGGCCAGGGGCACGCTCGACTTCCCGCTCATCCAGCGCGCCAGTGGACTCTCCCTCGCGGACGCCGCCGAAGGCCTCGAGGAGCTGGTACGCCACCGCGTGTTCCATGGCGTCGGGCACGGCTTCGACTTCACGCACGATCGGGTGCGCCAGGTCGCGTACACGGGCCTCCTCGCGCCGCGCCGGGATCTCCTGCACGGCGCGATCGCCGAAGCGCTCGAGGCGCTGCACGAGGGCGCGCTCGACAGGGTCTACGATCGCCTCGCGTATCACTACGCGCGCACCGATCGGAGCGAGAAGGCGGTGGAATACCTCGCGCGCTTCGCCGAGCAGGCGGCGCGCGGCTTTGCGCACGCCGACGCGGCGGCGGCCCTGGAGCAGGCGCTCGTGACCGGCGAGCGGCTGCCGGTGTCGATCCGGGACGCGCGCCTCGTGGAGCTCAGCCTGCGCCTCGGCTTCTCGCTCTCGCTGCTCGGCCGCTTCCGCGACATCCTCTCGATCCTCGGCGCGTACCGCGAGCGCGTCGACCGGCTCGACCGTCCCGACCTGGCGGGGCCGTACCACTTTCGCGTCGGACTGACGCACACGTACCTGAACGAGCAGGCGCGCGCGGGGGAGAGCGGGCTCGCGGCGCTGGAGCACGCGCGTCGCGCCGGCGACACGACGACCATGGGCCGCGCGCACTACCTGCTGGCGCTGAAGGACTACTGGGTCGGCGAGCCGCGCGACGGCGTCGTCCACGCGCGGGAGGCCGTGCGCCTCCTCGATGGCTCCGAGGACCGGCACTTCTTCGGGCTCGCGTACTGGATTCTCGGTCTCAATCACCTCGTCGTCGGGGCGTTCGAGCCCGCGCTGACCGCGGCCCGCGCGCTCCAGCGCATCGGTCACGCGATGACCGATCCGCGGTTGCTGAGCTTCGCCGCCGCGAGCATCGGGTGGACGCAGGCCATGCGCGGCGAGGCGGACGCCGGCGCCGCCGCGTGCCTGGAGGCGGTGGATCTCGCGCGCGACCCGGTGAGCCACGCGCTCGCGCACGGCTACCTGGGCTACGCCTACGTCGCGCAAGGCAACCCGGCGGCGATCGCGACGCTCGAGCGCGCCGCCGAAGCGCTGGGGCGGCTGAAGCTGCCGCATCTCGTCAGCCGCGCGAGGACCTGGCTGGCGGAGGCGTATCTCGCGACGGACGACGTGAAGACGGCGCGGCAGCTCGCCGAGACCGCGTTCGCGGAGGCCGGCGACTACTGGTTCAGCGTCTCGTGGGGTGCCCGCGTGCTCGCGCGCATCGCCTATGCCGAGGGCGACGTCGCGGCCGCGGAGGCCCGCCTCGAGACGAGCCTCGCGATCTTCACGCGCGTCGGCGCCGCCTTCGAGGTGGGGCGCACGCACCTCGTGGTCGCCGAGCTCGCCCGGCGTCGCGACGATCGCGCCGCGACGCGACGCCATCTCGCCGAGGCGGCGCGCTGGCTCGAGCATCTCGACGTCCCGCGCTACCACGAGCGGCTGCGGGCACTCGCCGAGCCGTGGTAGCGTCCGCTCCTATGGAGAACGTGAAGCTCGAGCGCGACGGATCGATCGCCACCATCACCCTGAATCGCCCCGACCGGCGCAACTCGCTGAGCGATCCGATGCTCACCGATCTCGGCACCGCCATCGCCGAGCTGCGCGACGACACGACGACGACGATCGTCATCGTGACGGGCGCGCCGCCCGTGTTCTCGGCGGGCGCCGACGCGCCGATCAGCGCGAAGATGTCGCCGGAGGAGCGCCGCAAGGTCTTCTCGGGGCGCAAGAGCCAGTTCCGCCGGCTCTTCGAGCGCGCGAACACGATGCTCGAGGGGCTCGAGCAGATCACGATCGCGATGATCAACGGCCACGCGGTCGGCGGCGGCTGGGGGCTCACGCTCGCGTGCGACTTCCGCTGGGCGGCGGCCGAGGCCGAGATGTGGATCCCGGAAGTCGATCTCGGCGTGCCGCTCGGCGTCGCGTCGACCACGCGCTTCGTGCGTCTCGTCGGCCCCGCGATCGCGAAGGAGATCATCCTCGAGTGCCGCCGCTACACCGCGCCGGAGGCGGCCGCGCTCGGGCTCGTCCACCGCGTGGTCCCGGGTGATCTGCTCGCGAAGGCCGTCATCGACTACGCGCACACGCTCGCCGCCAAGCCGTTCAAGCCGCTCTCCGAGATGAAGGCGCGCATCAACGCGATCGCGCGCACCGGCATCCCGGAGGTGAACGCGATGACCGAAGGGTTCCTCGAGCGATGATGCTGGAAGGCATCCGCGTCCTCGATCTGTCGCGCGTCATCGCGGGCCCGTACTGCGCGATGCTGCTCGGCGACCTCGGCGCCGACGTCATCAAGGTCGAGCGGCCGGGGCGCGGCGACGATCTCCGCTACCTGCGCGGCGGGACGAACGCGATGAGCGCGCCGTTCGCCGGCTGCAACCGTAACAAGCGCGGCATCGCGGTGGACCTGCAGAAGCCGGAGGGGGCGACGCTCGTGTTCGAGCTCGCGCGCGGCGCCGACGTGGTGCTCGAGAACTTCCTGCCCGGCGTCGCGGCGAAGCTCGGGCTCGGCTACCGCGACGTGAGCGCCGCGAATCCGCGCGTCGTCTACGCGTCGGTGACGGGCTTCGGGCAGGACGGCCCGTACGCGAAGCGCCCGGGCTACAACACGATCGCGCAAGGCATGAGCGGGATCATGGGCCTCACCGGCATGCCGGGGCAGCCGCCCACACGCGTCGGCGCCTCCGTGTCGGACCTCGCCGGCTCGTGGGTGGCGTTCGGCATGATCAACGCGGCGCTGGTGCATCGCGAGCGCACGGGACGCGGCCAGCACCTCGACGTGAACCTCCTCGCCTCGTCCATGGCGCTGCTGCCCGATCCCGCGGCGATCTACCTCGCGACGGGCGAGCGGCCGAAGCGCGAAGGCAATCGCAACCCGGCGTTGACGCCGGCCGAGGCGTATCCGACGAAGGACGGCTGGCTCAACCTGGTCCTCCTGAACGAGGACCAGTACGCGCGCCTCTGCGACGTCCTCGGCGATCCGGAGCTCACGGCGGAGCGCTTCGCCACCAACGAGGGGCGCCTCGCGCACTACGCGGACTTCCGCGCGCGGATGGAAGCCGCGCTCAGCCGGGCCACGACCGCGGAGTGGGTGGAGCGGATGGAGCGCGGGAACATCGCGGCGGGGCCCATCTACGAGTTCGACGAGGTCTTCGAGGACCCGCAGGTGAAGCACCTCGGGCTCGTCGCGGAGTTCGCGCAGCCCGGTCTCGGGCACGCGCGCGTGCTCGGATTCCCGGCGCGCGCCTCGGCCACGCCCGCGTCCATCCGCCGTCCCGCGCCGCGCATCGGGGAGCACACCGACGAGATCCTCCAGGAGCTCGGCCTCGCGCGCGAGGAGATCGACCGCCTCGTCGCCGCGGGAGTCGTCTGGCGCCCCTGACCACGCGCGTGGCCGAAGACCGCGCGTTCCTGCTGCTGATCGTCGTCGTCTCGCTGCTCTTCGCGTGGATCCTGTGGCCGTTCGCGGGCGCGATCCTCTGGGGCATCGTGCTCGCGGTCGTGTTCGCGCCGCTGCAGCGGCGGTTCGCGCGGAGCATGGGCGGCCGGCGCACCGCGGCCGCGCTCGCGACGCTGGCGATCATCGTCGTCATCGTGATCCTGCCGCTCACGCTCATCGCGGCCTCGCTGGTGGACCAGGCGGCCGGTGTCTACAAACGGATTCAGTCCGGAGAGCTGAGCGTGCGCGGCTATTTCCACCAGATCTACAGCGGGCTCCCCGGCTGGATCACGTCGGTGCTCGACCGCTACGGGCTGACGGATCTCGGCGCGGTGCAGGAGCGGTTGTCGGCGGGTGTCATGGCGGCGAGCCAGGTGCTGGCGACGCAGGCGATCAGCGTCGGACAGAGCACCTTCGACTTCCTCGTGAGCCTGTTCGTCATGCTCTATCTGTTGTTCTTCCTCCTGCGCGACGGCGACGATCTGGCCGCGCGCATCAAGCGCGGGGTCCCGCTGCGCGACGAGCAGCACAAGGCCCTCGTCGAGAAGTTCACGGTCGTCATCCGCGCCACGGTGAAGGGCAACGTCGTGGTCGCGATCCTGCAGGGCGCGCTGGGCGGGTCCATCTTCTGGGTGCTCGGGATCCGCGGCGCGCTGCTGTGGGGCGTCGTGATGGGCATCCTCTCGCTGCTCCCCGCGGTCGGCACGGGGCTGGTCTGGGTGCCCGTGGCGATCTATCTGCTGGCGACGGGCGCCATGTGGCAGGGGATGATCCTCATCGCGTTCGGCGTCCTGGTGATCGGCCTGGTGGACAACATCGTGCGTCCCATCCTCGTCGGCAAGGACACGCGGATGCCGGACTACGTCATCCTGATCTCCACGCTGGGCGGCATCGCGATCTTCGGCGTCAACGGCTTCCTCATCGGGCCCGTGATCGCGGCGATGTTCATCGCGTCCTGGGACATCTTCTCGACGGCGCGGCACGGTAAGATGCGTTGATGCGGGAGCGCAACGTCATCCTCGTCGGGTTCATGGGCGCGGGCAAGTCCGTCTGCGGCCGCATGCTCGCGAAGCGCCTCGGGCGCTGCTTCGTGGAGACCGACGACATGATCACCGCGCGCGAGGGATGCACGATTCCCGAGATCTTCGCGCGTCACGGCGAGGCGCGGTTCCGTCAGCTCGAAGCGGAGGCGGTGGCCGCGCTCGCGCTCAAGGCCGGCGACGTCATCGCCACCGGCGGCGGCCTGCCGTGCCGGGAGGGGATGATGGACACGCTGCGCACGCTCGGCACCGTCGTGTGGCTCCGCGGCGAGCCGCTCGACCTCCTGAAGCGCGCGCGCCGTCAGGGGGCCCGACCGATGCTCGACGGCCGCTCGGACGACGACGTCGTGGCCCTCCATCGCGCGCGCGAGGCGTTCTATCGGCAGGCCCATCTGACGATCGATACGACGGGGCGCACGATCGACCAGGTCGTCGGCGATCTCGTCGCCGCGCTACGGACCGATCATGCCCGGGTCTAAGGATCCCTTCGCGCTCTCCGCCGTCGACGCGCGCGACGCGATTCGCGCCGGCGCGCTCTCGCCGGTCGCGCTCGTCGACGCGTGTCTCGCGCGCATCCGCGCGCTCGATCCGGCGCTCCAGGCGTGGATCCACGTCGACGAAGCGGGCGCCCGCACGCAGGCGGCGCTGCGCGAGGAGGAGGCGAAGAGCGGCAAGCTGCGGGGCGGCCTCCACGGCATCCCCGTCGGCATCAAGGACATCTTCGACGTCGCCGGGATGCCGACCACGGCGGGCGCCAAGCCGTGGGCGCACACGCGGCCGACGCAGGACGCGCCCTCCGTGCAGTTCCTTCGCAACAAGGGCGCGATCATCCTCGGCAAGACGCACACGACGCAGTTCGCCTACCGCGACCCGGCGCCGACGCGGAACCCGTGGAACCCCGAGCACACGCCCGGCGGCTCGTCCTCGGGCTCCGGTGCCGCGGTGGCGGCGCGCATGGTGCCGCTCGCGCTCGGCTCGCAGACCGGCGGCTCCGTCCTGCGTCCGGCGGCGTACTGCGGCGTCGTCGGCTACAAGCCCGCGCACGGCGCGATTCCGACCGACGGGGTGGTGCCGCTCGCCTGGTCGCTCGATCACGTCGGCGTCTTCGGCCGCTCGGTTCCCGACGTGCTGCTCGTCCTCGAGGTGTTCGCGCTCTGGCACCCCGGCGGCGCGATCCACCGGCCCGCGCGCCTGGCGATCGCGCCCGAGCTGCTCGCGCGCGCGGAGCCGGACGTCGCCGCGCAGGTGCAGGCGGCAGCGCGCGCGTTCGCCGGCGCCGGCGCCGCGGTCGACGAGCTCAAGATGCCGCCGTCGTTCGCGGAGCTCGCGGACGCGGGGCAGGCCATCCTCGAATCCGAGGCGGCGGCGTATCACGAGCCGAGCTTCGCGAAGTACGCGGACCAGTACGGCGCGGGCATTCGCTCGTGCGTCGAGGCGGGGCTGAAGCGGCCGGCCGCCGCGTACGTGCGTGCGACACGCGTTCGTGCGCGCTTCCGCACGGAGATGGGCCGGCTGCTCGCCTCCTACGATGCGGTGATCTCACCCACGGCGCCGGCACCGGCCCCTCGCGGCCTCGAGTGGACGGGGGATGCGTCGCTGTGCGCGCCGTGGAGCACCGCCGGATTCCCGTCGATCACGCTGCCGAGCGGCGTCGCCGCGTCCGGCTTGCCGCACGCCGTGCAGCTCTCGGCGGTGCCCGACCGCAACATCATGCTGCTGCACTTCGCCGGATGGTGCGAACAGGTCCTCGGCTTCACCGCGGCGCCTCTGGACATGGGGCCCCACGACGCAGGACCCCAAACCCCCGTCTGATGGCCCAGCTCGATCTGAAGATCGAGGGTGCGACCGTCGTCGACGGCACGGGCGCGGCGGGCTCGCGCACGGACGTCGGCGTGCGCGACGATCGCATCGTCGCCATCGGGGATCTCAGCCGTGAACACGCCGGCCGCTCGCTCAACGCGTCCGGCAAGGTGCTGGCGCCCGGATTCATCGACATGCACTCCCACTCCGACTGGCGCCTGTGGGAGAACCGGCGCGCGGAGTCGAAGATCCGTCAGGGCGTCACCACGGAAGTCGTCGGCAACTGCGGCTTCTCGCCCGCGCCCGTGTCGCCGGAACATCTCGACGACCTGCGCGGCTTCGCGCTCCACGTGCCGCAGGGCATGGACTTCTCGTGGCGCAGCTTCGGCGACTACCTCGACACCTTCGACAAGGGCGGGCTCGCGCTCAACGTCGCGCATCTGGTCGGCCACGGCACGCTCCGCATCGCGGCGATGGGCTTCGCGCGCCGCGCGCCCACCGCCGGCGAGCTGGAGAAGATGCGCGCGCTGCTCGCGTCCGCGATGGACGAGGGCGCGTTCGGGATGTCGACGGGTCTGATCTACGCGCCCGGCGCGTGGGCCGACACGGCCGAGATCGTGGAGGTGGCGCGCGCGGCCGCGCGACTGCGCGGCTTCTACGCGACCCACATGCGCGGCGAAGGCGCCACGCTGCTGCAGGCGGTGACCGAAGCGATCACCGTCGGGCGCGAGGCCGACATGCCGGTGCAGATCAGCCATCTCAAGGCGGCCGGGCGCCCGAACTGGGGCAAGGTCGCCGAGGCGCTCGCGCTGATCGACGCCGCGCGCGCGGAAAAGCTCGACGTCCTCGCCGACGCCTATCCGTACACGGCGTCGAGCACGTCGCTCCGCACGCTCCTGCCCGACTGGGCGCTCGAAGGCGGCGTCGACGCGATGCTGGGACGGCTCCAGGACGGCGACGGCCGCGCGCAGGTGCGCGAGGCGCTGACGGGTACGGGGGAACCCCCCGGTGCTCCCGGCACGCGCGGCGAGAGCATGGCCATGCGTGTCGGCTGGGACAACATCATGATCGTCGGGACGACCGCGCGACGCGATGCCGAGGGGCGGCGCCTCGGCGAGATCGCGAAGGCGCGCAAGGTCGACCCCGAGGACGCGCTCTTCGAGCTGCTCCTGGACGAGCGCGGGCGCGTGGGCGTGATCCTCTTCCAGATGAACGAGGACGATCTGCGCCGGGCGCTCGCGCACCCGGCGGTCATGGTCGGCTCCGACGGCTCGGCGCTCTCGCCGACCGGGCCCACGGCCGGGACCAAGCCGCACCCGCGCAGCTACGGCACGTTCCCGCGCGTGCTCGGCGAGTACGCGCGCGAGCAGCGCACGATCACGCTGCCCCAGGCCATCCACAAGATGACCGGACTGCCGGCGCGCCGCCTCGGGCTGCGCGACCGCGGCGCGATCAAGGTCGGGGCGCGCGCGGACCTCGTGGTGTTCGACGCGCGCCGGGTCAGGGACGTCGCGACGTACGACGACCCGCACCGGTATCCGGCGGGCATCGAGCAGGTGGTGGTGAACGGCCGCTTCGTGATCAAGGACGGCGAGCACACCGGCAGCCTCCCGGGCCGCGTTCTCCGACACCTCTAGGATGAAGGTGTTTCCGGACCTCCTGAGGCCGCTCTCCTCGGCGGCCCCGCTCGAGGCCGGGCTGCGCCGGACGCTGCGGCGCATCGTCCGCACGACCCATTCGACCGGCGGCCTGCTCGTCTTCCGGCCGCCCCGGCGCGAGCCGATCGCCGTCGCCGTGGCGAACGGGCTGACGCGTCCGCTGCGCGACTGGCTCACCGCCGTCGCGTCGGGCCGCGCGAGCCGCAAGCCGGACGTGCCCGGCGCGCGCGTCGTCTGCGTGCCGCTCGGCACGCCGCCGCGCGTCGTCGGCGAGCTCGTGCTCGTCGCGGGCCGCCGGCGCGCGCCGCGCCTGCCGCCGGACTTCCCGCGCGAGCTCGGCGCCGCGCTCGAGCTCCTCGACGAGAGCCGGCGGCGCGCGGACGAGCTCAGCGCGCTCTACGCGACGAGCCGCCTCATCACCGCGCGTCTCGACCTCGCGTCCGTGCTCGATCGCATCAGCCGTTCGGTCACGGCGCTCATCGGCTCCACGGGCTGCGGCATCGGCCTGCTCGACGCCGAGCGCGGCGTGCTCGTGCACGCCGCCGCGCACGGCTTCAAGACCGCGGAGTGGCGCGCGCTCGAGCTGCCGGTGGGCGAGGGCATCATCGGGCGCTGCGCCGAGAGCTGCCACGCGATCCTGGTCGACGACATCCGCCGCGACCCGCGCTCGGCGCGGCGCGACGTCGACGAGCGCGAGGGCATCCGCTCGATGCTCTGCGTGCCGATGATGCTCGGCGAGCGGCTGCTCGGCGTGATCTCCGCGTTCTCCACGCGGCCCGCCGCGTTCATGCCGCACCACCAGCGCGTCCTCGAGGCGTTCGGCGAGCAGGCGGCCATCGCCATCCACAACGCGCACCTGCACGGCGAGCTCGAGGCGCGCGTGCAGGAGCGGACCCGGCAGCTCGACGAGGAGAAGCGCTTCGTCGAAGTCGTGCTGGAGACGCTCCCGCTCGGCGTGTTCGTGCTCGACGCCGCGCTCGCGATCGTCCGCGCCAATCCCGCCGCGACGGCGGTGCTGCGGCCGGGCGCGTTCGGCCGCCGCCCGTTCCGCGCGCTGTTCCCCGCCGACAAGGGCGACGCGCTCGACGAGTTCCTCCGCGGAGTCATGGTCGAGGGCGGTGTGAGGACGATAGAGGACGAGATCGCGCTCGCGGGCGGCGGCCGCACGCTGCGTCTCACGGCCGCGCCGCTCGCCGCGCCCGGGGAGACCCCGCTGCACGTGGTCGTGCTGGTCGAAGACCTCACGGCCGCCAAGCGGCTCGAGCGCCAGATGCTGCTCGCCGAGCGGCTCACGACCGCCGGGCGGCTTGCCGCGGGCGTCGCGCACGAGCTGAACAACCCGCTGGCCACGATCGCCGGCTGCGCGGAGTCGCTGCTGGAGCGCACGCGCGAGCCGAAGCCGGACGCGCTGGAAGAGCTCGGCGACCTGCGCGGCTACCTCGCCACGATCGAGGAAGAGGCGTACCGGTGCAAGGAGATCACGGGCACGCTCCTCCAGTTCGTGCGCGACCCGGGCAGCCGGCGCGAGCCGACGGACGTCAACGCGCTGGTCGCGCGCAGCATGGAGCTGCTCGCCCACCAGTCGCGCTTCACCGCGAGCACCATCGTCACCGAGCTCGGGCCGGACGTGCACGAGGTGGAGGCCAACGAGGGCCAGCTGCGGCAGGTCATCCTCGGGGTCGCCGCGAACGCGCTCGAAGCGATGGACGGGCGCGGCAAGCTCACGATCCGCACGCGGCTCGCGGGCGAGGAGGTCGTGATCGAGTTCGCCGACGAAGGGCCCGGCATCGCGGACGACGTGCTGCCGCGCATCTTCGATCCGTTCTTCACGACGAAGGCGCCGGCGCAGGGCACCGGCCTCGGCCTCGCGATCGCGCAGAGCATCGTCGCCGACCACGGCGGCCGCATCGAGGTCGTGACGAAGCCCGGCGAGGGCGCGACCTTCCGCGTGATGCTGCCCGCGTGAGCGCGACCACCGGAGGCCCGGGCCAGAAGGGCGCGCGCGTGCTCGTGGCCGACGACGAGCGCCCGCTCCGCGAGCTGATCGTGAAGGAGCTCGCGCGCAAGGGGCACGAGACGGAAGGCGTGGAGGACGGGCAGGCGGCGGTCGACCGGCTCGCGCAGACCACGTTCGACGTGCTCGTGCTCGACATGCGCATGCCGTTCAAGTCGGGCCTCGACGTGCTGCGGGAGCTCGCGGGCGCGCCCGACGCGCCGCAGATCATCGTGATGACCGGCGTGCAGGACGTGTCGACGGCGGTCGAAGCGATGAAGCTCGGCGCCTACGACTACCTGAGCAAGCCCACGCGCATGGAGGAGCTCGACCTCCTCGTGCGCAAGGCGGCCGAGAAGGCGCGGCTCCTGCGCGACAACGTCGCGCTGCGCGCGCGCGTGCCCGGCGCGGAGCCGTTCGGCGGGATCCTCACCACGAGCCCGCGGATGCAGGACGTGCTGCGCATCGTCGAGCGGGTCGCGCCGACCGACTCCACCGTGCTCGTGCTCGGCGAGAGCGGCACGGGCAAGGAGCTGGTCGCGCGCGCGATCCACGAGCGCTCGGCGCGCGCCGAGCGGCCCTTCGTGCCGCTCCACTGCGGCGCGCTCCCGCGCGAGGTGTTCGAGTCCGAGCTGTTCGGACACGAGAAGGGCGCGTTCACGGGCGCCATCAACCTCAAGCCCGGGCTCATCGAGCTCGCCGACGGCGGCACGCTGTTCCTCGACGAGATCGGCGAGATCGAGCCGGACGTGCAGGTGAAGCTGCTGCGGGTGCTCGAGACCGGCACGTTCTTCCGCGTCGGCGGCACGCGGCCGCGGCGGGTCGACGTGCGGATCGTCGCGGCGACCAACCGCGATCTTGCCGAGGCGATGCGCAGCGGTGAGTTCCGCCAGGACCTCTTCTACCGGGTCAACACGATCACCGTGTCGCTGCCGCCGCTGCGCGACCGGCCGGCCGACATCCCTGTGCTCGCGCGCCACTTCGTCGAGACCCACGCGACGTACGGCGTCAAGCGCCTCGGCGATCGCGCCCTCGCGCTGCTCGAGACCTACACGTGGCCGGGCAACGTGCGCGAGCTGCTCCACGCGATCGAGCGCGCGGTGATCCTCGCCAAGGGCGACGAGATCGAGCCCGGCGACCTTCCGCCCGAAGTCGCGGGCGCGGCGGCGGTCCCGGCGCCGGCGGCGGCGACGGCCGCGAGCCTCGGGGCCGTCGAGCGCCTGCACATCGTCAACACGCTCCGCCAGGTCGCGGGTCACCGGGGCAAGGCCGCCGCGCTCCTCGAGATCGATCCGAAGACGCTCTACCGCAAGATCCTCGCGTACCGGATCGACCCCGGCGAGTTCATGTGAGGGGGCCTCGACGGCCCCCTCCCAACCTCCCCACCGGATTGCGCCGGCGAAGCAGAAGCTCGAACACTGCTGATCGGGCGCTGCGCCCCGAAGTAATCGGGCGAATAGCCCGATCGCAAGAATGCGTGTGCTGTAACTCCGCGTCACATGGACCGCGCGTCTGGCATCCGCGTTGCTCACCCACTCGGCCCCGCGGGAATCCCGCCATGGGGGCCGACCATCGAAATCAAGGGAGCAACGATGAACCGGATTCTCGTGATCGATCAGGACCGTCACGCGACGCACACGCTCGGCCTCGCGTGCCTCGACGAAGGCATCGGCGTCGCCATGGCCGACAACGTGTGCGAGGGGGTGCGGACGCTGCTCGCCGACGCCGTTGGACATGGGGCCCCACATCGCAGGACCCCAAACCCCGTCTCGCTCGTGCTGGTGGAGGCGGCCGAGCTGCGCTTCAGCCCGCGCGAGAGCGCGACGCTGTTCGATCGCGTGGCGCCCGGCGTGCCGGTCGTCGTGATGGTGCGGCCCGAGACCGATCTCGCGCGCATCGTGGCGCTCGAGCTCGCGGGCTTCCGCGTGGTGACCAAACCTGTGACCGTCCACGACCTTCTCGCGAAGGTGGCGGTGGACGAGGAGAAGCGAAAGTAAGTCATGCGTGCTGAGCTCGTCGTGGGTGCCGGTGCCGCGCTCCTCATCGGGGCGCTCGCCGGCGTGGAGTGGTGGGCGGAGCATCAGTGGGTCGCCGCCGACGCCGTCGTGCGTCCCGCCGACGGCCTGGAAGCCGCTCTGCCCGAGAGCATCGAGGTCGACGGCCCCGAGGCGTTGGCCAGCCCGCGACTGAGCCGCTGACCCTCCGACCCGCGGGCTGCGCGCACCGTTGCGCGCGGCACACCGCGGTGTAAACTGGCTAGCGTCTGCCCGTGAGGCCGGACCTCGCCACCGATGTGACTCTTCCGCGTTCGGGGCGTGATCGCTAGCGGAAGGGAGTCCAGGAGGATCCCAGATGGCGTCAAAACTCTACGTCGGCGGTCTCTCATACTCCACGACGAGCGATGGGCTCCGCGAGTTCTTCTCTCAGAGCGGCAACGTCCTTTCCGCTACCGTCATCACCGACCGTTTCTCCGGGCAGTCGCGCGGTTTCGGCTTCGTCGAGATGAACAGCGCCGAGGACGCGCAGAACGCGATCTCCCAGCTCAATGGCCGCGAGCTGGACGGTCGCCGGATCACCGTCGAGATCTCGAACCCGCAGGCACCCCGCTCGGGTGGGGGCGGCGGCGGCGGGCGTCCGGGCGGCGGCGGTGGTGGTGGGCGTCCGGGTGGCGGGCGTCCGGGGGGCGGCGGCGGTCGCGAGAGCGGCTACGCGCACCGTCCTTCGAAGCCGGTCAAGTGGTAGCGAGCACCTAAGCACACGCCCCACGAACGACGAAGGGCCAGCCGGAGCAACCGGCTGGCCCTTCGTCGTTTACGCGGCCTTCCTCGACTCCGCGCGCGGCTTGCTCGGCTCTTCGACACAGATCGCGATCGGTGACGATGCCGACGAGGCGCCGGCGCTCCTCGCTCTTGACGATCGGCACGACGCCGATGTGCTCGTCACGCATGAGGCACGCCGCGTCGATCACGGAGTCGTCGGCGAGGCAGAACGTCGGCTCCGGGGTCATGACGTCTCTGATTCGCATGGTTTACACCCGTGCCCGCTCGTGCCTGGTGTGACCGATCACGCGCCGTCGGAGAACACCCGGTCGTAGCGGCCGTACTCGCGCGCGGCGTCCATGAACCATTTCACGATCTCAGGCTCGGAGCGGGGCGGGATCTCGCATGACGTCGAGAGGATGAAGGCCGACTGGCGCGCGGCGGCGTCGATGCAGCGCTTGACGTCCGCGTACATCGCCTCCTTCGACGTCTTCTCGAACTTCGTGGCGTCGACGTTGCCGATCGCGACCGCGCGGCCCTTCGAGACCTCCACGAATCGCGCGAGCTGGTCCACGTAGAGCTTCGGGTCCGCCTGCTGGTCGAGGTCGAAGGAGAACGTCGAGAAGCCGGCCTGGATGACGTCCTCGAAGATCGGGTACGTCGTGCCGCAGATGTGCGTGGTGACGCCGACCTTCTTCGCCTTGAAGTAGTCGGCCAGCTCCTTGTGGTACGGCGCCACGAAGTCCCGATAGTTGTCGGGCGAGATCAGGCTGATCGAGGCCGTCGGCTCCGAGAAGCTGAGTCCGATGCCGGTCTTCACGATCGCGTCGCCCCAGATCTTCGAGAAGTCCGTGGCCACGCGCATGCAGTCGTGGATGAACTGCGGGTCCTCGAACGTGTCGAGCAGCATGGTCTCGGGATTCCGGAGGAGCATCGCGATCGTCCACGGCCCGACCGCCACCGCGCCGATCGCGGTCGGCGGCTTCGCCTTCACCAGCGCCTCGCACTGCTCGAGGAAGCCGGGAAGCCGCGCGTCCTTGTAGGGATCCGGCATCTTCAGCTTGGCGAGCAGCGCCTTGTCGTCCTGCAAGACGTGCTGGTCGATGGACGGGACGACGTAGTCGGAATACTTCACGCGGCAGCCGAACGCCTCCGCCTCCTTGGCGAGGTCGTTGTACGCGAGCACCACGTCCGGCTCGTAGCGCTCGTAGTAGCGCATCATCGCCGGGATCGCCTTGCCGACGTTCGTGCAGTACTCCTCGATCGACAGCCCGTCGAGCGTGCCCGCGAACGACGCGACGATCGGATACACCGGCACGCGGTCCGCGAACGAGCGCTTGTAGGCCGCCACCACGCGATCGCGGTTGGTGAACGTGGCCTTGCCGTGCTCGACGTCCCAGACCTTGTTCGCTTCCATGTACTTCGGCGGCAATTTGGCTTCGTACTCCATGAACTGGGTGATCGGGTACCGGATGCCGCCCGCGTGCGTGCCCTTGAGACCCGCGAGGATCTCCTCCGTCTGTGCCCACGGGATCGTGAACGCCATCTCGTGGTCCTGCGTCTGGCCGAAGATCCGGTCGCCGGAACAGGGAAGGATGACCTGCGGCTGATCGGTGCGCATGGTGGTGACGATGATCTCGGAGCAGTCGATGCGGCCGCCGAAGGCGGAGGTGAGCTTGCCGCCCTTCTTCCACAAGGCGGCCTGGGTGAGCCGCATCACCTGCGCAGGGTTGCCGTAGATGCACACGAGGTCGGGCTCGAACGTCGCACGATCGAGCGGCGCCACGAGGAGCCCCGCGTACTCGCCCGGCGCGAAGCGATCGACGGCGGCCTCGGAGCGCTGCCCCGCCTCCTTGGACTCCGTGTACATCCCTTCGCACATGGTCCCGGAGCGGTGCAGGTGGGTCGGCTTCTCGAGGCCGAGGGCCGCGATCCCGAGCGAGCAGATGCTGTCCTCGCGCGTGAGCGCGATCATCCAGCCGTAGCGCCGCGCCATGTCGATGACCTGGCAATTCATGCTGAGCTTCTTGAAGTCGCGCGCGGGACGCCGCGCGCGCTCGGGGATGGGCTCCCCCGGACGCAGCATGCGAATGGCGACCGGGAACGTCTGCGGGCGGACGTAGAGCTGGAGCTCCTGGTCGGCGGTCTTCGTGTCGATCATCGCCTCGTAACCTACTACGCGGCGTCATGGAGTCGCAACGCGACAGCCCAACGCTCGCAACCGTTTGCATCAGCCGGGGCGATTTCAAGCCCGCGGCACGCGGTACGGCAATTGCGTTTGGTCATGGTATGCGCCGCTGCCTGCCGCTCCTGCTCGGGATCCTCATCGGACAGCGGCTCACGTTCAGCGCGCTGGAATCGCCCGCGGAGATCTACAGCCTCGCCCACGAAGCCGGCGCGCGCGGAGACTGGATGGAGGCCGCGCGCCACTGGAGTCACGCGGTCGCGCTCCAGCCCGACAACGCGTACTTCAACTACATGCGCGCCGCGTCGCTCGCCCGGCTCGGCCATCGGCACGCCGCCGCCGACGCCCTTCAGATGACGCTCATGGTCGAGCCCTCTGAGGTGCTGGCGCGGCAGATCCGGCATGAGCTGGCATCGCTCTCTCTCGGGGGCGGCGGACGGGCGTCGGGTGAGACCCTCGTCACGCTGGAGGCGTCGCGCGGCGTCTGGGTCATCCCGGTGACGGTCAACCGCCAGCACCGCGGGCGGTTCCTGTTCGACACCGGCTCGAGCGTCGTCGTCCTCTCGCCGGAATTCGCCGAGAAGGTCGGCGTGAAGCCACGTGGGAACGAGACGCTCGAGCTCGAGACCCTGGGCGGACGGACCCGCGGCGCCTGGGCCACGGTGGCCTCGCTGCGCGTCGGCGGCGCGGAGGTCCGGAACACCGACGTGATCATCCATTCACCCGGCGGGGAGATCGACGGGATCCTCGGCAACACCTTCCTCAGCCGGTGGGACGTGTCGTTCGACCCCGACCGGCGGATCCTCCGCCTCCGCCACCTCCAGCCTCCCGACGAGGACATGGGGGGTGCGAGGCGCACCCCCCAAGCCCCCCCGCTCCGGGCGCGGAACGAATCCGCGCCCTCCGCGACTGCCGAAGGCTCCGCCTCCCCCGGAACGCGCTAGAATGCGCGGACTCGTGGCGGCCCAGGCCCGCCGCGTCAGAGGGGTTTGGGGTCCGCAGTGGCGGGGCCCCCATGTCCAAGGAGGCAGTCGATGAGCGTGAACGCGCCGAGCGCGAGCTACAGCCTGACCGTCCGTCTCGAGATCAACAACAAGCCCGGCATGCTCGGCAAGATCACCTCCGCCATCGGCAAGGCCGGCGGCGACATCGGCGCGATCGACGTGGTCTCGGTCGGCAACAAGACCATCACGCGCGACCTGAGCTTCAAGGCGCGCGACGAAGCGCACGGTACTCAGATCGTCGACGGGATCAAGAAGGTCGGCGACGTGCGCGTGGTCAACGTCTCCGACCGCACGTTCCTCGTCCACCTGGGCGGCAAGATCGAGACGCACGCGAAGGTCGGCGTCAAGACGCGCGACGACCTCGCGATGGTCTACACGCCCGGCGTCGCGCGCGTGTGCATGGCCATCCACCACGATCCCGAGAAGGCGTACGCGCTCACGGTGAAGTCGAACATGGTCGCGGTCGTCAGCGACGGCACCGCCGTGCTCGGCCTCGGCGACATCGGCCCGAACGGCGCCCAGCCCGTGATGGAAGGCAAGTGCGTCCTCTTCAAGGAGATGGCCGGCGTCGACGCGTTCCCGCTCTGCCTCGCGACCAAGGACGTCGACGAGATCGTGATGATCGTCAAGGCGGTGGCGCCGGTCTTCGGCGGCATCAACCTCGAGGACATCTCGGCGCCCCGGTGCTTCGAGATCGAGGAGCGCTTGCAGCGCGACCTCGACATCCCGGTCTTCCACGACGACCAGCACGGCACGGCCGTCGTCGTGCTCGCGTCGCTGATCAACGCGCTCAAGATCGTGAAGAAGCGCCTGAGCGACGCGCGCATCGTCTTCGCGGGCGCGGGCGCCTCCGGGATCGCCACCGCCAAGCTGCTCATGAAGGAAGGCGCCAAGCACATCGTGGCCTGCGACCGCGCGGGCGCGCTCTACGCCGGCCGCAAGGACAACATGAACTCCATGAAGGAGTGGTTCGCGAAGCACACGAACCCGAGGAAGATGAAGGGCTCGATCGCCGACGCGATGAAGGACGCGGACGTCTTCATCGGCCTGTCCGGCCCCGGCGTCGTCTCGCTGAAGGACGTGAAGGGGATGGCGCGCGATCCGATCGTGTTCGCGATGGCGAACCCGGTGCCGGAGATCCAGCCCGAGGAAGCCGCCGGGCACGTGCGCGTGATGGCGACCGGCCGCTCGGACTATCCCAACCAGATCAACAACTCGCTCTGCTTCCCCGGCTTCTTCCGGGGGATGCTGGACGTGCGCGCCAAGGGCGTGCAAGACAGCATGAAGCTCGCGGCCGCCCACGCGCTCGCGGAGATCGTGTCGAGGAACGAGCTCAGCGAGGAGTACATCATCCCGTCGATGTTCGACAAGCGCGTGGCCGAAGCCGTCGCGCTGGCGACGGCGGAGGCGGCGGTGAAGGCCGGCATGGCGCGCCGCAAGCGCCCGCGCGCGGTGGGGGAGAGCACACGGTAACCGCGCTTCTCGCGGTTCTCTTCCCGCTCTTCGCCGTGCTGCTCGTCTGGCCGCTCCTCACGGTGGCGAACCGCCCCGTGCTGGTGGCGGGAATTCCCGCGCTCGTCCTCTATCTGTTCTCGGTCTGGGCCGTCCTGGTGATCGTCCTCGCGTGGGCGGGCCGCCGCGCGCGGCGTGAGGATGTGCCGTGAGCGGCCCCGCGCTGCTCATCGGGATCCTCCTCGGCTACCTCGTCTTCCTGTTCCTCGTCGCGGCGCTCGCGGAGCGCTTCGGCGAGCGCTTCATGACCCCGCAGCTCCGCACCACCACCTACGTGCTCGCGATCTCGGTCTACTGCACGGCGTGGACGTTCTACGGCAGCGTCGGTCTCGCCGCCAACCGCGGGCTCGAGTTCCTCACGATCTATCTCGGCCCGGCGCTCGTCGCCCTCCTCTGGCCGACCGTGCTGCGCAAGCTCGTGCGGGTCGCGAAGGAGCAGCGCATCACGACGATCTCCGACCTGGTCGCGAGCCGCTACGGCAAGTCGGGGCCGCTCGGCACGCTGGTCGCCGCGCTCGTGGTCTGCGGGATGATCCCGTACATCGCGCTCCAGCTGAAGGCCGTGTCGGCGTCGTTCCGGATGATGATCGCCTCCGACTCCGTGCTCGCGAACTTCGACCCCTCGGTGATCGTCGCGGTCACGCTCGGCTTCTTCGGCATCCTGTTCGGCGCGCGCAACCTCGACTTCACGCGCCAGCAGACGGGGCTCATGACCGCGGTGGCGGTGGAGTCGCTGGTGAAGCTCGTCGCCTTCATCCTCGTGGGGGCGTTCGTGACGTGGGGGCTCTTCGACGGCTTCCGCGACATCTTCACGCGGGCATCCGCGCATCCCGAGTGGACGTCCCTGCTCACGCTGGATGCGCCGCCCACCGCGTCGTACGGGCGATGGACGGCGATGCTGCTGGTCTCGATGGCGGCGGTGATGCTGCTGCCGCGGCAGTTCCACGTGCTCGTCGTGCAGAGCCCCACCGCGCGTGACGTGCACACCGCCGCGTGGGCGTTCCCGCTCTACCTGCTCGCCATCAATATCTTCGTGCTGCCGATCGCGTTCGCGGGGCTCCTCTCGTTCGGTGACGCCACGTCGGCGGACAGCTTCATCCTCTGGCTGCCGCTGGCGCAGGGCGCCCGGGTCGTCGCGGTCATCGTGTTCCTGGGCGGGTTCTCCGCCGCCACCGCGATGATCGTCGTCGATTCGCTCGCGCTCTCGAAGATGGTCGCCAACGACATCGTGCTGCCCTTCGTCGTGCGCCACCGCGAGTTCGCCGAGGTCTACTGGGCCGGCCTCGCCGCCACGCGGCTCGGCGTCATCGTCGTGCTCGCCCTCGGCCTCCTGTGGGCCCGGCTCGAGGGCAACCAGTTCCTGCTCGTCGAGATGGGGCTGCTGTCGTTCATCGCGGTCGCCCAGTGCGCGCCGGCGGTGTTCGCCGGGCTCTACTGGCGGCGCGGCAGCCGCCGCGGCGCGTTCATCGGCATCTCGGCCGGCTTCGCCGTGTGGTTGTACACGCTGATCCTGCCGGCGCTCGTGCGCGATGAGGTCCTCCCGGTCTCGCTCCTCACTGCCGGACCATACGGCGTCGGCTGGCTCAGGCCGACGGCGCTCTTCGGGCTCGACGGCCTCGATCCGCTCGCGCACGGCGTGTTCTGGTCGTTGCTGCTGAACGTCGCGGGCTACCTCGTCGGGTCCGTACTGAGCACGCAGGACGCCGACGAGCGTGCGCAGGCCGCGGCGTTCGTCGGTGTGACGGAGAAGACCGAGGGGCCGCGCGTCCCGGCGATCCTGTCGGTCCCGGAGATCGAGCGGCTCATGCACCTCTACGTGCCCGAAGACGAAGCCGACGCCGTGCTGCGCGAGACCTTCGCGGGCAAGAGCGCGGGCGAGCTGACGGTGCCCGAGCTGCTCGAGGCGCGCGTGCGCCTGGAGCGCGTGCTCGCCGCCTCGCTCGGCGGCGCCGCGGCGCGCTACATCATCGAGGACCGGTTCACGATCTCCACGGGCGAGGCCGCGCAGCTCGTCGAATCGTTCCAGGCGATGCAGCGCTCGCTCCGCACCAGCGAGCACCTGCTCGCGTCCGTCGTGGAGAGCGTCGAGGACTGCATCTTCACCACCGACGTCGAGGGCCGGCTCGTCAGCCTGAACCGGGCGGGGCAGCGCCTGCTCGCCGTGCGGGCCGACGCGCTGGTGCCCGCGCTGACGTGCCTCGACCTGCTCGACGACGGCGAGCGCAAGCGGATCGGCCCGGCGCTCGCGCGCGTGACGACCGAAGGACGCGCCTGGCGCAGCGCCGTCGTCGGCGTCACGCGCGGCGGCCAGCGCTTCCCGGCGCACCTGGCGCTCGCGTGCGTGTTCGACGCCCAGCGGAAGATCGTCGGCGCCGTCGGGGTGCTGCGTGATCTCACCGAGCAGGTGGCGACCCAGCAGCGCCTGATCCAGCGCGAGAAGCTGGCGTCGCTCGGCGAGATGGCGGCAGGCGTGGCGCACGAGATCCGCAACCCGCTCGGCGGCATCAAGATGGCGACGCGGCTGCTCGCCTCGCGCGAGACACCGGACGACCGCATCTCCCAGGAGATGGCGCAGTCGATCGTGTCGGGCATCGCGGAGATCGAGAGCATCATCGCGGACCTGCTCGACTACGCGCGCGACACGCGTCTCGACCTGCAGGAGTACCCGCTGGCGCGCATCCTCGAGGACGTCGTCGGGGGCTGTCGCGGCGACGCCGGGCAGCGTGGCGTCGAGGTGCGCGCGACGCAGATCGACCCTGAGATCGTGGCGATGGTGGACGGCCCGCGGCTGCGGCAAGTGTTCGCGAACGTCGTCACCAACGCGCTCGAGGCCACCGAGCGCCAGCCGCGCGCGCGCGTGGAAGTGCGGCTCTTCCGCCGCGGCACCAACGCGGTGGTGGAGGTGCGGGACAACGGCGTCGGCATGGCGCCGGAGCAGCGGGAGAAGGTCTTCCTGCCGTTCTTCACCACCAAGCCGACGGGCACGGGCCTCGGCATGGCGATCGTGAAGAAGATCATGGACCTGCACAACGGCGAGATCGAGATCGACAGCCTGCCGGGCGGGGGCACCGCGGTGCGCCTCGTGATCCCGCGCGCGGCGCAAGCGGCGGCAGCCCCGGCCGGATAAGGAGACAGCCATGAAGCGGCGGATCCTGCTCGTTGAGGACGACGAGATCTTCCTTCGCCCGCTCCAGCGCTCGCTCGAGGTCGCCGGGTACGACGTGCTCGTCGCCCAGAGCGGCGAGGAGGCGATCGACCTCCTCAAGCGCGAGGACGCCGACCTGATGCTGACCGACAAGCGCCTGCCGGGCATGGACGGCGTCGAGCTCGTCCGTCGCGTGAAGGCCGAGCACCACGACCTCGCCATCGTCGTGATGACGGCGTACGGCACCATCGAATCGGCCGTGGAGTCCGTGCGTCTCGGCGCCGCCGACTACCTGGTGAAGCCGTTCGAGGTCGCGGAGCTCCTGATCGTCGTGCGCAACGCGATCGAGCTGTCGGAGTTCCGCGCCGCGAGCCGCGCGACCCTGCACAAGAACCAGGAACGGTTCACGCTGAAGAACGTGCTCGCGCGCAGCGCCGCGATGCACGAGGTCTTCGAGCTGCTGCGCGCGGTCGCGGAGCTCGACACGACCGTGCTGATCTACGGCGAGACCGGGGTCGGCAAGGAGCTGCTCGCGCGCTCGGTCCACTTCTCCGGCTCGCGGCGGGACAAGCCGTTCGTCGCCGTCAACTGCGCCGCCATCCCCGCCGAGCTGTTCGAGTCGGAGCTGTTCGGCTTCCGCAAGGGCGCGTTCACCAGCGCGACCGAGACGCGGCGCGGCCACCTGCAGACGGCGCACGCCGGCACGCTGCTCCTCGACGAGATCGGCGAGATGCCGCTGGCCTTGCAGTCGAAGCTCCTGCGGGTCATCGAGGACAAGCGCGTGACCTCCATCGGCTCCGACCGTCCGGTCGAGGTCGACGTGCGCTTCATCGCGACCACGAACAAGGACCTCCCGGCCGAGGTGGAGCGGGGCACGTTCCGGCGCGACCTCTTCTACCGGCTCTCCGTCATGCCGATCCGCGTGCCGCCCCTGCGCGAGCGGATCGAGGACATCCCGCTGCTCGCCCAGCACTTCCTCGAAGCGAGCGCGCGGCGATCGAAGAAGATCATGCGCGCCATCGCGCCGGCGGCCATGCAGGCGCTCACGCGCTACGCGTGGCCGGGCAACGTGCGCGAGCTGGAGAACGTGATCGAGCGCGCGGTGATCGTCGCGAAGTCCGACACGCTGACCGAGGTCGAGCGCTTCCTGTCGGGCAACGGCGACCACGCGCGCGTCGATCGCTCGCTCCCGTTCCGTGACGCCAAGGCCCGCGTGGTCGAGGAGTTCGAGCGCGCCTACATCAGCGGCGTCCTCGAGGCCCACGGCGGCAAGCTGACCGCCGCCGCCAAGCACGCGGACATGGACCCGAAGAACTTCTCCGAGAAGCTCGCTCGCTACGGCCTCCGCAGGCCGGTTACCGACTCAACCGAATAAGACCCAGCACAGTCCCAGCGCGACGATCCCCAGGCTGATGCTGACCATCAGACCCTGCACCGTCTCCGAAAGTCCACGATACCACTCCAGCATGGCACGCCTCCTTGAAGTGTGATCGAGCTCGCGGACTGCGAGCGGAGGCGCGAGTGGGCGTCTTCGGAGCGTGGAGGCGGTGCAGGGATGCGAGTCCGGCGACGATCGCGTAGACGACGCGGTCGTCCGGGCACGCGTGGTGGCGCGCGGCGCGGCGTGACGGAAGCGTGCACCGGTTGGGCGTGCGTCGCCGCGGTGAGCGGCGTGCGCGCCGTCCCGATGTCCGCGACCTCGCGGACGCGAGTCGACCAAGCGCCCTCGACGGATTCGCTGGCCTCGAACACGAACGCGCCCGGCATCGACGCCGACGACAGGTCCAGCGTGACGTAGACCAGGATCGCCACCAGGAGGCCGCTGCGGGCCGTCATGCGGCGTTCCGCCGGCCCGCGACGACGAGATAGCCCGCCACGCCCGACAGAAGAGACCCGGCGAGGACCCCGATCTTGGCGGCCTCGAGCCGGCTGGACGGGCCGAACGCGAGCGTCGCGATGAACAACGACATCGTGAAGCCGATGCCGCAGAGCAGAGCGACGGCGTAGAGCTGCCGCCACGTCGCGCCGGAGGGCATGGACGCGATCCCGAAGCGCACGAGGACGCAGCACGATGCGGTGATGCCGAGCTGCTTGCCGACGAAGAGCCCGAGGACGACGCCGATCGTGATCGGGTCGAGCGCGAACGCGGTGACCCCACCGGTGAGACGGACGCCGGCGTTCGACAGCGCGAACAGTGGGAGGATCGCGAGCGCCACCCACGGCTTGAGCGCGTGCTCGAGACGGGAGATCAAGGCGGGCGGAATCGTGAAGGCGAGCACGACGCCCGCGATCGTCGCGTGGACGCCGGACTCGAGCACACACAGCCAGAGGGTGGCCCCGAGCAGCAGGTAGAGCGTCGCGCGCTCGATACCGGATTCGTTGACCACGAGCAACACCGTGAAGACCACCATCGCGAGACCGATCGGCATCCACGCGAGGTCTCCCGTGTAGAAGAGCGCGATGACCAGGACCGCGCCGAGATCGTCGGCGATGGCCACGGCGGCGAGGAACACGCGGAGCGACGGCGCCACGCGGCGTCCGAGCAGGGCGAGCACGCCGAGCGCGAACGCGATATCGGTGGCCATCGGGATGCCCCAGCCGCGCGCGCCCGGACCGCCGGCATTCAGCACCCCGTAGATGGCCGCCGGCGCGATCATGCCTCCGAGCGCGGCCGCGATCGGAAGGGCCGCCCGCCGCACGGACGCCAGCTCGCCGCCCCGGATCTCTCGCTTGATCTCGAGGGCGACGAGCAGGAAGAACACCGCCATGAGGCCGTCGTTGATCCAGAGGAGCAGCGGTTTCACCAGGGCGAACGGCGCGAGTCCGACGGCCAGCGGAGTTCGCCAGATACGTTCGTACGAGTCGCCCGACCAATTCGCCCAGACGACAGCCGCCGCCGCCGCGAGCATGAGCAGGAGGCCGCTCGCCTCTTCGCCGTGCAAGAATTCCGTTGCCGCCCGCAACGGGACGCGCAGCCTGGTCGCGGAGCGCAGTGACACTAGGACGACACCCGGCGCGCCGGCTGCGGCTGCTCGACGATGCGCTTCATGTTCGCGCCCTCGACGCGTATGTGCTCGCGAACCGCGTCGAGGAGCGTCCTGTAGACACGCCGGCAGGCGGCCCCATGCGTGCGCCGCCGCCGGCGACCCATCGAAAGAGGACGTGGTCGGGGTGCCACTGGAGGCAACTCGCCTCCATCTCCTCGAAGAACCGGAAGACCGCTTCCGGAGGCGCTTCGATCCTGATCGAGTCCCTCACGATCTTGGCGACATCGGCTTCGAGCACCGCAGCGCCACGTCCGCAGCCGTGCTGCAATCCTTCGCGAGCTTCACGAACGCGCCGAGCGGCGTCGCGTCCGTGCTCTCCGGATGCGCGTCGCGCGTCAACCGGGCGAACGCCGTGCGCCCTTCAGGGGAATCGAGATCACAGCCGAAGATGGTGTCGGAGCTGAAGCCGAAGAGCTTCGAAAGCTCGATCGTGAGGCGCCATCGGTCGTGAGTGACGATGATCTTCTCGCCGCTCTCGAGCGTGCTCTGACAGGACGACCCCGCTCTGGGGTCGCGAACGAAACGTCCAACCTTGGCCATCGTCGTCGCCTCCTCGCATTGTTGGGGTGCGCGTGCACGCACGTCTGCCGTATGGCCTCATCGAGGCCGCGATCGGTCGGCAGGCGAAGAGGGGCTCTAGTGGGGGTCTTCGGAGGGCGGGGCGAGGTCGGGAGTGCCCGGATGCCGGGCGGGCCTCGCCTGTCTCGGCACCGGTGTGACCCGCCGCGCGTCGAGGGAGAGCTTCGGCGGCGTCGTGGCCTGGGCCAGCACGGCGTCTTTCCCGTCCCGAACGATCGAGGGTTCCGACACCGCGGCCGACACGTCCTGCGACCGGCTCCGCTGCACGCTCTCGACCGATTCGGCCGCGTCGAAGACAAACGCGCCGGGCATCGAGGGCAGCGCGAGGTCGAGCGCGACGTAGACGAGGATCAACATGACGAGGCGCCGGCGCACGGTCACGGTGCGCATTCTATCAGTCGGTCCGCGATGGTGCCGATGCCAAGACTCGATGGTGACGGCACCAAGGGACGTCGGGGGACCGGCCACGCAAGTATCGGATTTCGCATGATTCCTTTTCCGGCATGGTTCGTGCGGACCGCGCGCGCCCGAGTCGAGGCGCGACCCTCGACCGACAAGGAGGTCACGCGGATGGCGACGACCACCGTGACACCCGCGGGCAGGCGACCGGCCGCCGGCGGCGAGCTGACCCAGGCTCAGAAGGACGCGTACTGGCGGTACAACGTGACGCTCACCACCGTGCTGCTGATCATCTGGTTCGTGGTCACCTTCATCATCTCGGGAGTCCTCGCGGGCGCGCTGAACAACATCACGATCCTGGGCTTCCCGCTCGGGTACTACATGGCGGCGCAGGGCTCGCTCGCGATCTTCGTCATCGAGATCGCCGCGTACGCCTACCTCATGAACAAGAAGGACGAAGAGTACGGCATCCGTGAGGAGGGCTAGCCGGCCATGAGCCTCGACAAGATCTTCGGTCTCTACACGCTCGGCTTCCTCGGGATCACGATCCTCATCGGAATCGGGGAGGCGATCGGCCTCGTCACGAACCAGATGATCGGCTGGATCTTCATGGCGCTCTCGCTCCTGATCTACGTGTTCATCGGCATCGTGACGCGGACGTCGAACCCCGACCAGTACTACGTCGCGGGCCGCGGCGTGCCCGCCGTCTACAACGGCATGGCGACGGGCTCGGACTGGATGTCGGCGGCCTCGTTCATCTCGATGGGCGGCGCGCTCTCGGCGCAGGGATTCGCCGGCCTCGCGTACGTGATGGGATGGACGGGCGGCTATCTGCTGCTCGCCGTGTTCCTCGGCCCGTATCTGCGGCAGTTCGGTGCCTACACGATCCCGGACTTCCTCGGCGCCCGCTTCGGCGGCAACCAGGCGCGCATCGTCGGCGTCATCGGCGCGATCGCGTGCTCGTTCACCTATCTGATCGCGCAGGTCACGGGCGTCGGCCTCATCGTCTCCCGGTTCATCGGCCTCGACTTCAACATCGGCGTGTTCGTCGGCCTGCTGGGCGTGCTGTTCTGCTCCGTGCTCGGCGGCATGAAGTCGGTGACGTGGACGCAGGTGGCACAGTACATCATCCTCATCATTTCGTACCTGGTCCCCGTCGTGTACATGTCGTGGACGCTGTTCTCGATCCCGATCCCCGAGCTGACCTACGGGCAGATCCTCCAGCGGAACAACGTGCGCGCGATCGAGATCACCCGCGATGCCAAGGAGAAGGAGACGCGCGCGCTCTGGAAGCAGGAGGCCGACGAGGCCAACGCCAAGATCAAGGCGGGCGGGGTGCCCGAGGCCGAGGTCGAGAAGCTGAAGGCGCAGGCCGCGCTGGCCAGCCGGCAGGCGACCGCGCCGGCGGCGAGCGAGGACGCGAAGTTCGGGCGCTACCTCACGGTGCCGACGGGCACCGGCATGTGGAACTTCCTCGCGCTGACCTTCTGCCTGATGGTCGGCACCGCCGGGCTGCCCCATATCCTCACGCGCTACTACACGACGCCGTCGGTGCGCCAGGCGCGCACCTCGGTGGCGTGGTCGCTGTTCTTCATCTTCCTCCTGTACTTCACGGCGCCGGCGTACGCGGCCTTCGCGCGGTTCACGATCTACGCGAAGCTGGTCGGGACCAAGATCTCCGAGCTGCCGCGGTGGGTCACGCTGTGGCAGCCGGCCGGCCTCTTCAGCGTCGTCGACAAGAACAACGACGGCATCGTGCAGTGGGCGGACTTCGTGGTCCGCTCGACCGACTTCGTGGTGCTCTCGATGCCGGAGATCGCAGGGCTGCCGTTCGTGATCACCGGCCTCGTGATGGCGGGCGGCCTCGCGGCCGCGCTGTCCACGGCCGACGGCCTGTTGCTCACGATCGCCAACGCGATCTCGCACGACCTCTACTACAACGTCATCGACCGCACCGCGTCGCTGGCCAAGCGGCTCACGATCACCAAGGTGCTGCTGATCGTCACCGCGCTCATCGCGGCGTGGGTGGCCACGTTCCGCGTGGCCATCATCGTCGAGCTCGTGGCGTGGGCGTTCAGCCTCGCCGGGGCCTCGTTCTTCCCGGCGCTCGTCATGGGCATCTGGTGGAAGCGAGCGAACAAGGCCGGCGCCGTCGCCGGCATGTGGGTGGGCCTGATCGTGACCGCGTACTACATGATCGGCAGCCGGTTCTACGGCGTGTCGTGGTTCGGCACCTGGACGATCGCGTCGGCGATCTTCGGCCTGCCGGCCGGCTTCCTCACGATCTGGATCGTGTCCCTGCTCACGCAGCCGCCGCCGCAGGCGGTGCAGGACCTCGTCGTCAGCGTCCGGTATCCGAAGACCGGGCAGGCGACGAAGGGCGATCCGCTCGGCCGCGACCTTCCCGCGGGTGCGCACTGAGAGTGATCCAATGGGGGGCCGCCGCGTGGCGGCTCCCCATGTATCATCCCGCGCATGGATGAGCTGGGGCTGAGGCTCGTCATCCTCGTGAAAGTGCTGGTGCCGTTCCTGTTCATGATGGCGTCCGTCTATCTCGCCTGCCACATGCTGTTCGCACGGGTGATCTCCGCACCGCAGAGCCAGGTGCTCGCCTTCTTCACGATCGTCACGTCACCGCTCACGCGGCCCATCCGCGCCTTCCTCCCGTCCGGGACCGCCGAGCCGCGCGTGCGGGCGATCGCGCTCGCCGTCTACGTCGTGCTCTGGATCGTCACCGACTGGCTGACCCGGATGGTCGGGCCCTCGCTCCGCGGGTAGCCATGCTCGCGCTCGGCGCCACCAACCTGGTCGGCGCGGTCCTCTTCGCGGCCGTCTATGCGACGGCGGGTGCGCGGCTGATGTCCCAGGGCGCGTTCCTGGCGTGTCTCCTCGTCATCTTCCTGCTCGTCACGACGCTCTGGGTACGTGTGGAAGCGCGCCATCGGGGGCTCGGAGCCGTGCGCCGGGTCGGACGCGTCGCGGCGGGCCTCGTGCTGGTCGTGTTCATCGTCCCCATGCTGATCCTCATGCCGGCGTTCTGGCTCGACAGCTACCTGCCGCCGGAGGTGGGGTTCACGCGGTACCTGGGCCCGCTCATGACCATCGTGCTGATCGCGATGGCGCTCACCGTCACGGTCAACCTCGTCGGTCTGGTGGTCGCGGTCGCGCGCTTCGCGCTGACCCGCGGCGCGCGCGTACAATGACGGCCGGAATGCGCCTGTCGCGCCTCCTGGTGTTCGTGCTGGTCGCCTACGTCGGCGCGGACCTCGGCAGTCCGCTCGTCCCCGGCGCGTTCACGTTCGACCCCGCGGACTCCGTCGAAGCCGCCGGCGGCTATCCCGCGCGCCCGTTCGTCGTTCCGCGCGTCGTGTCTCCGCCGGCCGCGATCCTTCCGTTGCGGCCGGCGGCCGAAGGTGTCGCGCATCCTGTCCGCGTGCCGGACCCGTCGTCGGCGGTTCCATGGCGGCCGCACGCCGGACGTGATCACCCGGGTGCTCGCGATCCACGCCCGGCACTCGACGACGACTGACCCACGCGCACACGAGTCATCCTCCGCTCAGTCACGACTCGCACGTCTGGAGGAGAATGCCCATGGGCAAGGTGGGACGATTCGTCGTCGATCCGAAGGCGGGCGCTTATTGTGACGTCACGCTCGACAACGGCGACAAGCTCATCGTGAATCACGACAAGGGCGGGTTCAAGGGCGGCCACGTGAGCCTCGAGAAGAAGAAGTGGATGGGGCTCGGGTCGGATCTTCTCTTCACCTGCGACCTCGACACCCCTCCGGGCAAGGCCGCGCTCACGCGGCTGACGCAGGGCGCGCCGCCGGAGAGCGTCCGCGCGACGCCGCTGGGCGCGTTCGCCGACTATGTCAAGGACTCCAAGAGCGCGGACGACGCGAAGGCGAAGTGCGAGGCGCTGCTGGCGGGCCCGTGAGCGATCCGGGCGAGCTGTCGCTGTTCGCGCACCGGGTCCGCGACCTCGTCAAGCGCCCGCCGGTCGTGGCGCCGCCGGACCTCTCCGTCGTCGAGATCGCGCGCCTGCTGTCGCGCGAGGGTGTCGGATCGATCGTCATCACCGCCGACGGCCGACCGGTCGGCATCGTCACCGACCGCGATCTCAGGCGAAAGGTCGTGGCCGAGGGTCGCGATCCGAAGACGACGCCGGTCTCCGCGATCATGTCGGCGCCGCTCGTCACGCTGCCGCCGGGGGCGTTCGCGTTCGAGGCGCTGCTCGAGATGACCCGGCGGCGGATCCGCCACATCGTGGTGGTGGACGACGGCCGCGCGGTCGGCGTCGTCTCGAGCCCCGACCTCCTGGTCCCCCAGACGACGCATCCCGTGACCGTGGCGCGCGAGATCTCGCGCGCCGCCTCCGTCGAAGCTCTCGCGGCGCTCGCGCCGCGTGTCACCGAGCTGGTCCGCGAGCTCCTGGCCGAAGGCGGGCGCGTGCACGACATCGCGCAGCTCGCCGCCGAGCTCAACGACCGGATGGTCGTTCGCGTGCTCGATCTGGTCCGGGCCGAGCTGAGCGCCGCGGGGCTCGATCCTCCGGTCGGCTTCGCGTGGCTCGCGTTCGGGAGCGAAGGGCGCCGCGAGCAGACGTTGCGCACCGATCAGGACAACGGGCTCGTCTACGCCGATCCGCCGCCGGAGCTGGCGGAGCGCGCGACGGCGTACTTTGCCGCGCTCGCGGAGAAGACCATCGCCGGGCTCGTCACGGTCGGATTCCCGCCGTGCCCGGGCGGCGCCATGGCGTCGAACGCGGAGTGGCGTCAGCCGCTGAGCGTGTGGGACGGCTACGTTCAGCAGTGGATCGGCGATCCGTCGCCACGCCACATCCTCGCGGCCTCGATGTACTTCGATCTGCGCTTCGTCGCGGGTGACTCGGACCTCGCGGTCCGCCTCGGTCACCGGATCCGCAGCGAGGCGCCGCGGCAGCCGCGCTTCCTCGGCCTGATGGCGCGCGACGTGGCCGAGCGGCGGTTGCCCGTGACGTTCTTCGGCGGCGTCGGTGTGCACCGGAGCGGCCCGCACCGCGGCGCCGTCGACGTGAAAGGCGCGGGCTGCATCCAGCTCGTCGGCGCCGCGCGCGTGCACGCGCTGGAGCTCGGCCTCACGCAGACGAACACCGTCGAGCGCATCGTCGCCGCGGGCGAGCGCGGCCTCTACACGACGGACGAGGTGGTCGAGATCGCCGACGCGTACGAGCATCTGCTCCGTCTCCGGCTCGTGCATCAGCTCGACCGGCTTGCCGCCGGCGCGACGCCGGACAACTACGTGGAGCCGGAGCACCTCTCGCACCGGGACGCGCTGCTCCTGCGCGACGCGCTCAAGACCGTCGGCCGCGTGCAGGAGCGCCTGCGCGAGCGTTACGCGACGGACTTCATTCCGACATGATCGGCCTGACGTTCGTCACGCGCGTCTGGCGGCGGCTCGCGGTCGGCGACGCCACGCCCGTGGACGCGCTCCTCGACACGGGATTCGTCGCCATCGATCTGGAGACCACCGGGCTCGATGCCCGGCGTGACGCCGTGGTCGCGCTCGCCGCGATCCCGTTCGAGCGGGGGATCGCGCGGCCCGGTCTCGTCACGCTGGTCCATCCGGGCCGGCCGATTCCACCGCAATCCACGGCGATCCACGGGATCGACGACGCCGCGGTCGGGTCCGCGCCCTCGCTGGCCGAGGTGTTGCCGCGCTTCGACGCCCTGTGCGCCCGCCGGTTCGTCGTCGGGCACGATGTCGCGTTCGACGTGGCGGTCCTCGCCCACGGGCGGACGGCGCCGGCAGGTCTCGCGCCTCGGCTGGCGCTCGATACACGGCGGCTCTCCCGGGCGTCCGGCTTTCGCGACACTCGTCTGGAAGAGCTGGCGGCCCGGCTCGGCGTCAGCGTGGTCGGCCGCCACAGCGCCGACGGCGACGCCCGCATGGCCGGTGAGGTTCTGGTCGCGCTGTTGCCGATCCTCCGCCGCGGCGGCGTCCGGACGATCGGCGACATCCTCCGGCTGCAGGGCGGGGCCCCCCTCCACGACTGACCGCTTTTTGGGCCGTCCGACGGCCGGATTCGTGCCGTTCTTGACGGCATTCCGGGACGGCATCGGGCAAATTGCCCGGTGCGTCATACACGTAACCAGAAGTCCCCGTGAAGAAAAAGGCGATTTTTCGCTGAATCCAAATCGACGGAGGCGCGTCTATAGGTTCGGCATGGCCGTTGCACGCTTCGGCCGGCCCTGAGGACAGGAGGACGTAATGGACGCCATCCGTAAGCGGTTGGAGCAGGAGTTGCGCAGCGCGACGGCCCGGCTGCGGCAGACGGGGGGAGCCGATACGCTCGATGAGCTGCGGCCCACCGGTGACGCGGGCTTCGCGGACGAGGTCGACATCATCCAGGTGAACGAGTGGCGCGAGATCGGCTACGCCACCCGCGAGCTCCTGGTGGATCGGGTGAACCGGCTGTCGAGCGCCCTCGATCGGGTCGAGAGCGGCGACTACGGGACGTGCGTGGAGTGCGGCGAGGCCATCGCGCCCGCCCGGCTGCGCGTGATGCCGGAAGTCGAGACGTGCGTGCGCTGCCAGGACCAGATCGAGCGCTACGGGCGTCAGCTCGAGTCCGCGGCCGTCGTCGAGGCCGGAGTCGCCGAAGGGGATTAGGTCGTAGCGCGCGGGGCCGGCCGCCGGCCCCGCGCTTTCCCGTTGTAGCGTAGGACCGTGCGCACCCCGGTCCTGGACGTCGTCCGCCCTTCCGTTCACGCCCTGAGCCGCTGGTACTTCGGTCTCGAGCTTCGCGGCGTCGAGCACATTCCGCAGCACGGCCCGGTGCTCATCGTGCCGAACCATCAGACCTACGCCGATCCGCCGCTCGTCACCATTCCGTTCCGGCGGCCGATCCACTACATGGCCTGGTCGAGGCTCTTCAGCGTGCCGGTCCTCGGGCGGTGGATCCGCATGTTGCGCGCGTTTCCCGTGGACATCGACAGGAGCGACGGGCAGGCGGTGCGCGAGGCCGTGCGGCTGCTGCGGGCGGGCGAGGCGCTGATGATCTTTCCGGAGGGTGGACGCACGCCCGACGGCACGCTGCAGCCGTTCAAGCTCGGCGCGTTCCGTCTGGCGGTGACGCACCGGGTGCCCGTGCTGCCTGTGAGCATCGCGGGCGCTTGGGACTCGTGGCCCATCGACCGGGTCCTTCCGCGGCGCGGCCGCGTCACGATCACGTACCACCCGCCGCAGCATCCCGTGCAGGGCGGCAAGCCGCGGGAGGCTGCGCGCGAGCTGCACGACCGGACGATCGCCGCTATCGCCTCCGGCCTGTCGGTCTTCAGCCGGGGCGGCCACCGCATGCCGACTTGACGCCGACGGCGTGGACTGGTACCCCTGCCGCCGATGGGGCGCGCGCGATTCGTCGCGGTTCTCGTCCTGCTCGCGATCCTGCCGGTCTCCCCGCTGGCCTTTGCCACGCCGATCGATCCGAGTCATCCCGGCGGCCTCTACGACAACGCGGATCTCGACGACGTCATCGAGTTCCTGTGTGGCTGCTCCGCCACGATCACGCCGGCCCCGGTCCCTGTCGACCCGTTGTGGATCGTGGTCGCGTCGGTGTACCAGACCGAGGGGTCGCCGTTCGATCCAGCGTGTCGCTGGACACGCGCCACGCGCGCGCCGCCCCGCGCTGGCCCGCCTGTTTCCTAGCTTCGCCGCCATCGTCCCGCGCGAGTTCACCAACGGCTGCGTCGATTCGTGCGCCCGGTTTCGATCGGGTCCGCGAAGCGCCGGCGCGAGGGTATATGGACAGCTTCTGGATCGAAGTCGCCCTGATCGGCATCGGCATCCTTGCGAATGGTTTCTTCGCCGGCTCGGAGATCGCGCTCGTCTCCGCCCGCATCAGCCGGCTCGCGCAACTCCGCGAGACGCACGTCCGCGGCGCCGCCACGGCCATGCAGCTCAAGGAATCCCCGGAAACATTCCTTGCGACCATTCAGATCGCGATCACGGCCGTCGGCACCCTCGCGTCCGCCGTCGGTGGCGCGACGGCGGTGGAGGCGCTGACTCCCGTGCTGCTCGGCGCAGGCTTCGGCACGTGGTCGCAGCCGGCCGCACTGGCGCTCGTCATCGTCGTCATCACGTACGTCTCGCTCGTCCTCGGAGAGCTCGCTCCGAAAGCGATCGCCCTCCGCGACCCCGAGCGGCTGGCTGCGTTCGTGGCGCCCATCGTCGCAGCGATCAGTCGAATGTCGTCCGGGCTCGTGCGCCTCCTCACCATGTCCACGAACGGCCTCCTGCGAGTTCTGGGGCTCCGCACGACGGAGACCTCGCCGTTCGTCTCGGAGGAAGAGGTCCGCTACCTCGTTCGAGAAGGTGCGGCCAAAGGCATCTTCGAGAAGGTCGAAGAGCAGCTCGTCCACAACGTCTTCGAGTTCGCAGACACGACGGTGGGCCAGATCATGACGCCGCGGCAGGAGACCAAGGGGGTGGACATCGCGACTCCTCCTGGCGCCGTCCTGGCGCGCGTGGCGGAGGTCGGCCACTCACGAATTCCGGTCTACCATGGCTCGCCGGAGCAGGTGGTCGGCGTCGTCACCCTGAAGGACGTCGTCCGCCGCGTGGCACGGCGCGAGTCGGCCGAGCTCGCGGCCATCATGCGTCCGCCGCTCTTCGTGCCCGAGACGGCGCGCATCAGCGTGCTGCTTCGCGAGTTTCATCGTGCGCGTCAGGGACTCGCCATGGTCGTGGACGAGTACGGCAGCCTGGTCGGACTCGTCACCGTCGAGGACGTCGTGGAGGAAATCTTTGGCGACATCCGCGATGAAAGCGAGGACGTCGCCCCGCCTATTACGCGATTGCCCGACGGCACGGTCCTGGTGGACGGCGCGGCCCGCGTCGACGACGTCGAGCACGCGCTCGACATCGAGCTTCCCGAGTCGCGCGACTATGCGACGATCGCCGGGTTCATCCTCGCCACGCTGGGCTCCGTGCCGACACCGGGCACGGCGCTCATTGCGGCCGGCTATCGGTGGACGGTCGTCGAGATGCACGGGCCCCGCATCCGGCGGATCGCCGTCCAAACGGTATGAAGCGGACGACGGCGGAAGCCATCATCGTCGCCCCGTGTGTCTTCGGCGGGATCGGGCTGGTGGCCGCAGCGGATCTCGCCGGGGTGCCAGGCCTGCGGTGGCTGGGCGCCGGGCTCGTGATCGCCGCCGCCGTGGCCCTCGCCTCGACGAGCCGGTGGTGATCTACGCGCCCTCTTCGGCCACTCGGTAGCCCGCGGCGCGTAGGCGCGCCAGCAATCGCTCGACGTGGTCGCGGCCGGAGGTCTCGAGCGTGAGCGCCACTTCGGTCTCGCCGATCGCGGTCCGGCGGGCGAACGCGCGGTCGTGCTCGATGTGCACGACGTTCGCGCGCTCCTCGGCGACCAGCGCGGTGAGCCGCGCCAGCGCGCCCGGCCGGTCGCGCAGCAGCACGACGAGCCGCACGAGGCGGCCGTCCTTCACGAGGCCGCGCTCGATGATTCGCGCGAGCATCGTCACGTCGATGTTGCCGCCGGAGAGGACCAGCACGACGGTGCGATCCTCGAGGCCGAGCGCGCGGTTGAGGAGCGCCGCGAGCGGCGCGGCGCCCGCCCCTTCCACCACCGTTTTCTCGATCTCGACGAGCAGGAGGATCGCGCGCGAGAGCTCCTCCTCGCTCACCGTCACGAGCCCGTCGACGTAGGCCCGCGCGAGCCCGAGTGTGCGCTCACGGACCTCGCGCACCGCGATGCCGTCGGCGATGGTCGACGCCGCGTCGAGGCGCACGGGCTTGCCCTCCGCCAGCGCGCGCCGCATCGACGGCAGCGCCGCCGTCTGCACGCCCACGACACGCACCTCCGGACGCTTCGCCTTCGTCGCGACGCCGACGCCGCCGGCGAGGCCGCCGCCGCCGACGGGCACGACGATCGCATCGACGTCCGGAACTTGCTCCAGGATCTCGAGCGCGATCGTGCCCTGGCCGGCGATGATCCGCTCGTCGTCGAAGGGATGGACGAAGACGAGGTCGCGCGCGGTGCTGATCTCGACCGCGTGGTCGTAGGCCTCGTCGAAGCTGCCGCCGAAGAGGATGACCTCCGCGCCATCCCCCCGCGCCGAGGTCACCTTCACGAGCGGCGCCCACTCCGGCATCACGATCACCGCCGGCATGCCGAGCCGCGCGGCGTGGTGCGCGACCGCGAGCCCGTGGTTGCCGGCGCTCGCGGCGATCACGCCGCGCCGGCGCTCGTCGGGCCCGAGCTGGAGCAGCAGGTTCGCGGCGCCGCGCTCCTTGAACGAACCGGTCATCTGGAGGTTCTCGAGCTTGACCCAGCACCGCGTGCCGGTGATCTCGGAGAGCGTGCGCGAGTGCGCGCAAGGCGTCTCCGCGACCACGCCGGCCAATCGGGCCCGCGCGGCCTCGACGGCGCCGAGATCGGGCCCGTTCGTGCTCAGAACGGCACCTGCGGCTCGTGAAACGACGGCGTCATCCATCCGACGGGCATGAAGATCGTGGACTGCGCGTAACCGATCCGTCCCTTCGCGTCGAGGAGGATCAGCCCGCCTTCGCCACGCCCCTGTTCGACGAGCAGGTCGACGGCGACGTGCGCCGCGTAGTCGGGATCTTCCGTGTCCCGCAGGATGTCGAGCGCGCGGCGCGCGAGGACCGCGCGGATGATCGCCTCGCCGGTGCCGGTGCACGAGACCCCGCCGAGCGCGCTGTCCGCGTACGTGCCGCAGCCGATGAGTGGCGTGTCACCGACGCGTCCCGGGAGCTTGCCTGACATGCCGCCGGTCGACGTGGCGGCGGCGATCGTTCCCTGGCGGTCGAGCGCGACGGCGCCGACCGTCCCCTTGATGTCCGCGGTCGCGGCGTCAAGCTGGCGCCGGCGGCGCTCGGTGACGAGATCGGCGGGATCGCATTCGGGCATCCCCACGGCGCGCGCGAACTGGAGCGCGCCGTCGCCGACGAGCAGCACGTGGCGTCCGTCCTCGAGCACGTGTCGCGCGAGCGTGACCGGATTCGCGATCCGGCTCACGGCGCCGACGGCGCCGCACCGGAGCTGGTCGCCTTCCATGATCGAGGCGTCGGTCTCGACCGTGCCGGTGCTCGTCAGCACCGAGCCGCGGCCGGCGTTGAAGCGCGGCGCGTCCTCGAGCACGCGCACCGCGGCTTCGACGGCGTCGAGGCCGCGTCCGCCGTCGGCCAGCACGCGCCAGCCGGCGAGGACCGCCGCGCGGATGCCGTCGCGTATCTCGTCGGGCGCATCGCCGGGATCCGCGCCGGCGCCGCCGTGGACGATGATGGCGGGGAGGTGACGCATCGGGTTCACCGTGTCACAATCCGCGCGGTTTGCAAACATCGTCGACGAGACCGCGCGCCGCCGCCGAAACGCTGCGTCGCTTCAACGCCGTGCTGATCGAATGCCGCCGCTGTCCGCGGCTCGTCGCGCATCGCGAGGCCGCCGGCGCCAACCCGCCGAAGCGCTATCGCGGCCAGACGTACTGGTCGCGTCCGCTGCCGGGCTTCGGCGATCCGGACGCGCGGGTGCTCCTCGTTGGGCTCGCGCCCGCGGCCAACGGGGGCAACCGCACGGGCCGCATGTTCACGGGCGACGAGAGCGGCAACTGGCTCTTCGAAGCGCTCCACGCCGCCGGCTTCGCGAATCAGCCGACGTCGGTGCATCGCGACGACGGGCTCGCGCTGACCGACGCGTGGATCACCGCCGCGCTCCACTGCGCGCCCCCGGACAACAAGCCGACCACGGATGAGCTCGCGCGCTGCCAGCCGTTCCTGCTCGACGAGCTCCGCGCGTTGAGCCGCGTGAAGGTGGTCGTCGCGCTGGGACGGATCGGCTGGGAGAACTACCTGCGCGCCCGGAAAGCACTCGGCTGGCCACCGCCCGTCGCGCGCCCGGTCTTCGGTCACGGCTCGATCGCGCGCTTCGAGGACGGCACCACGCTGATCGCGTCGTACCACCCGAGCCAGCAGAACACGTTCACGGGCAAGCTGACGAAGCCGATGTTGCGCTCGATCTTCGTGCGCGCGCGCTCACTGGTCGAGAAGAGCGAGGGCTTGCGGGCTACTCCGCGAGGTCACCCGGGAGACGGGGGCGCTCGGCGACCGCGAGGCTGAACTCGCGCGTGGTGCCGTCGCGCACCACGGTGACCCGGACGCGCTGGCCCGGACGGAGCGCGTTCACACGCGCGATGTAGTCCTGGTGGTTGCGGATGACCTGGCCGTTGATCGCGGTCAGGATGTCGCCGCCGAGCAGGTACTCGTCGCCCTGGAGCACGATCGAGAGGCTGCCGCCGCGAATGCCCGCGCGATCGGCCGGGCTGCCGTCGTAGACGACTTCGACGAGATAGCCGGGGACGAGCGGCATCTTCACCACGTTGCTCAGGCGCGGGTCGACCGCACGGCCCTGCATGCCGAGCCACGGCCGCACGACCTTGCCGAACTCGCGCAGATCCTTCAGCACCGCCTTCACCGCGTTCACCGGCACGGCGAACCCGATCGACTGCGCTTCTTCGGAGATGAACGTGTTGATGCCGACCACGGCGCCGCAGCGGTCGATCAGTGGGCCGCCGGAGTTGCCGGGATTGATCGGCGCGTCGGTCTGGATCATCGGCTGATCGGACACGCCGGGGAGGAGGCGGTTCAGACCGCTCACGATCCCGCGCGTCATCGTCTGGTCGAGCCCGATCGGGTTGCCGATCGCGATCACCTCTTCGCCCACACGGAGCGTGGACGAATCGCCGAACCGCGCCACCGGCATGTTGGTGCGGCCCTCCATGCGGATCAGCGCGAGGTCGAGGACGGGATCCAGGCCGATCGTTCGCGCCGGCAGCTTGTCGCCGTTGTCGAGCGTGACCGAGAGCGAGGCGGCGCCGTCGACCACGTGGGCGTTGGTGAGCGCGTGGCCCTCGCGGTCGATGACGAAGCCCGAGCCGACGATGGTCTCGAAGCGGCGCTGCGGCCGCTCCTTGTTGATCTTCATCGCCTGGATCGAGATCACGGACGGTGAGACCCGTTCGAAGAGGGTCGTGAAGGGCTCGGCGCACGGCGCGGCGGCGGCGGGCGGCACGACCAGCAGGAGGGCGAGGAGCGCAGCCCAGAACCGCATGGACGGGGATTATATAATCGGATCTTCGTGGAAGTGAGTGGGTGAAAGGACGGGGCTGAGGGAGGGGAAAGCCGTTCTGGCAGTGGGTAAAAGTATGACGGCGAGGGCGTCGGAATCGTCGAGCATCACCGCATGCCGACTCCACGACCTCTGCGCCGGCTGTGGGATACATATCGCTTCCCGGGGTTCCAACCGAGTCCAACGGTCACGGGGATCTTCGGCGAGCCCCACGCCCGCGTCCTCCGGCTCACCCGGCGGTCAAAAAAACCGCCTGCGGGACCTGCGGTCGGGTGCAGCGCGGCTGGTACGATCGCAAGCCGCGCCGGGTGCGCGATCCCTCGTGCGGCGACCTGCGCATCTACCTCGAGTTCGAGGTGCGCCGCGTGGCCTGTCGGCGCTGTGGCACGGTGAAGCAGGAGCGGCTCGACTTCCTGGCCGACAATCCCTTCTACACCAAGCGCTTCGCCTTCTACGTGGGCCGGCGCTGTCGGGCCTCGCCGATCCGGGACGTGGCGAAGGAGCTGCCTCTCGACGGGCACACCGTGAAGGCGCTCGAGCAGCAGTACATGCGCGAGCAACTGCGCCGCGCCGGGACGCCCGGCCCGCGGGTCCTCGGGATCGACGAGGTCTCGATCCGCAAGGGGCACACCTACCGCATTGTCGTCAGCGCTCTCCTGCGGCAGCGGCCGATCTGGGGAAAGCCGCCCGGGTGCGGCTCGCCGTCATGGACATGTGGAAAGCCTTCCGGCTCTCGACCGCGCGCCATGCCCACCAGGCCAGCATCTTGTTCGACAAGTTCCACGCGCTGCGCCATCTCGGCGACGCCCTCGACCAGGTCCGCAAGAGTGAGTACGCCCGCGTGTCCGGGCGGCAGCGTCGGTTCATCGAGGGGCAGAAAACACGCTCCTGGCTCACCGCGAGACCCTCACCCTGGACGGCCGCCGGGCCCTGAAGACCCTGCTCGCCGCCAACAAGCGCTTGAACACCGCCTACCTGCTGAAGGAATCGTTCGGCCAGCGCTGGGACTACGGCCGCGAGGGCTGGGCCCGTCGTTTCTTCGAGCACTGGCGGGCGGCGCTCAAGTGGCAACGCCTCCGGCCCTACGAGAAGTTCGCCGCGATGATCGACCGGCATTGGGACGGGATCGCGGCGTACTGCCGTCCGGACAACAAGGTCGCGCTCGGCTGCGTCGAGGGGCTCAACAACAAGATCCGCGTGCTCCAGCGGCGGGCGTACGGGCTCCGTGACGAAAAGTATCTCCGGCTCAAGATCCTCACCTGCATGCTGCCGGCGATCTGACCGTGCGGTCATACGGAAATGTGCCCGCATTCACCCACACGACTTCACGAAGACCCACAAATAACTCAGTGCCACCGTCACCGTGTCCTGGCTCCGCCCCGTCGGCACGCGGCCGGGCGCGCGGATCTTGGAGACCTTCGAGTCCGCGTCCTCGTCGTGGCGGTACTCGAGTCGTCCCAGGAGCCCGCGCCAGATCTTGTACGACGCGGTGACCGTGACGTCCCACAGCGAGACGCGCCCGCCGACGCCGGCCGCCGTCGCGGCCGTCCGGACACCTTTCGGGTCCGAGAAGTATTCCGCGCGCACCGCGGTGCGGAGCTGCTCCGTCCGGTCGTAGGCCGCGTAGCCCGCGAGGCCCCACCAGGTCGCATCCGTGTGGCGCCGCGTGCCCGAGGCGACGAGCGCGGCCTCGCTCTCCTCGAAGCCGTAATCGACGTTGAGGCCGAGCGTGACCTTCGGAATGCCCGTGTACGTGACCACGAGGTCGAGCACCGTGCGGTTGTTGCTGTCGTCGAGGTTCTGCTCGGGCCCGGTGATGAAGTTCAGGTTGGTCACGAGGTCCTTCATCGGCGTGACGCTGACCTGACCCATGACGGACATCTTGGTGTTGTTGTCCTCCGCCACGTCCCAGCCGACGACGGGCCCCGCGGTGAGACTGAGCCACTCCGTCGGCTGCAGGGTGAGCAGCGCGCCCACGTGCGTGAGCGGGATCGCGAAGGAGAACAGGAACGAGCGGGAGAAGTTGAGGTTGTTCGGCGCCTCGACGACCTCGTAGCCGAGGAGCGTCACGAACTTCCCCGCCTTGATCGTGAGCCCCTCCGCCACCGGGAACTTCCACGACGCGTAGGCTTCCTGGAGGTCGAACGTCTCGGTGTTCCGGAACGGGAACGTGTCGTCCCCGTCGCGGAAGATGCCGATCGCGTGGTTCTTCTGCGAGTCGATGCCCGCCGTCACCACGAGCCCGTAGCCGAACGGATAGCGCTCGGAAGGATCTTTCTTGAGGCTGAACTCGGCGATGTTGAACGTGTAGCCCGCGTCGAAGTCGTAGAAGCGGAGCTCGTTGACGCCGTGCCCGCTCCCACCGCGTCCGGTCTTGCCGAGGTTCCACACGTAGCTGTTCTCGATGTAGGCGAACAGCACGTGCTCTTCCCACAGGGTCTTCGGTTTGTCCGGCGCCGCCGGCGCGGTCTGCGCCGACGCGCCCGTCGGCGCGGCCGCAATCACTCTCGCCGACAGCATCGCGACCATCGCAAGCACGACCAACGCAGGCGACGCGGCGGTCGCTGCAACCGCGGGGATCCGGCTCCGGCTCATGTCTCGTCTCTTCGACGCAGTCAATCCTTCGATCGAAGCCCTCGCGTACCCGGACTCCACGCCACGTCTTCGGAGCGATGGGGGGCATGGGGGGAGCGAGCATCGCTCCCCCCATGTGGACGGGCCGGCTACCTAAATATCGTAGTACAGCGCGAACTCCCACGGATGCGGGCGCAGCCGCACGGCATCCACTTCGTTCTTCCGCTTGTACTCGATCCACGTCTCGATCACGTCCGGCGTGAACACGTCGCCCTTGAGGAGCCAGTCGTGGCTCTTCTCGAGGTTGTCGAGCACGATCGAGAGGTCGCCCGGCAGCTGCTTGATCTTCTTCTGCTCGGCCGGCGGCAGCTCGTAGAGGTCCTTGTCGACCGGCTTGCCCGGATCGATCTTGTTGGCCACGCCGTCGAGGCCCGCCATCACGCACGCCGCGAACGAGAGGTACGGGTTGCACGTCGGATCCGGCGTGCGGAACTCGATGCGCTTGGCGCCCTCCGCCTTCGAGTACATCGGGATGCGGATGGCCGCCGAGCGGTTGCGCTGGCTGTACACGAGGTTGATCGGCGCCTCGTAGCCCGGCACGAGCCGCTTGTAGCTGTTCGTCGACGGCGCGATCAGCGCGAGCAGCGCCGGCGCGTGCTTCAGGATGCCGCCGATGTAGTAGAGGCACGTCTTCGAGATGTCGGCGTAGCCGCCCCGCTCGTAGAAGAGGTTCTTGCCGTTCTTCCAGAGCGACTGGTGCGTGTGCATGCCCGAGCCGTTGTCCTGGAAGAGCGGCTTCGGCATGAACGTGGCGGTCTTGCCCCACTTCCGCGCGGTGTTCTTCGCGCAGTACTTGTACCAGAGGACCTTGTCCGCCATCTTCGTCAGCGTGTCGTAGCGCATGTCGATTTCCGTCTGACCACCCGTCGCGACCTCGTGGTGGTGGACCTCGACGCGCACGCCCACGCTCTCGAGCGCGAGCACCATGTCCGAGCGGATGTCCTGGAACTTGTCCATCGGCGGGACCGGGAAGTAACCCTGCTTGTAGCGCGGCTTGTAGCCGAGGTTCGGCTGCTCGGGCGTGCCTTCCTTGCCCGTGTTCCACGCGCCCGCCTCGGAGTCGATGAAGTAGTAGCCGGACTGGTAGTTCTGGTCGAAGCGGATCGAGTCGAAGAAGAAGAACTCGAGCTCGGGACCGATGTAGATGGTGTCCGCGATCCCGGTCTTCTTGACGTACGCCTCGGCCTTCTGCGCGATGTAGCGCGGGTCACGCGTGTACCACTTGCCGGTGACCGGGTCCTTGACGTTGCAGATCAGCACGAGCGTCGGCACCGCGGTGAACGGATCCATCTGCGCGGAGCTCGCGTCGGGGATCAGCAGCATGTCCGACTCGTCGATCGACTGGAAGCCGCGGATCGAGGAGCCGTCGAAGCCCAGGCCGTCCTCGAAGATGTCTTCCTTCAGCTCCGACATGGGAATCGAGAAGTGCTGCCAGAGGCCGGGGAGGTCGATGAAGCGCAGGTCGACGATCCTGGCGCCTTTCTCCTTGGCCATCTTGAGAACGTCTTTGCCGGTCATGCGAAACTCCTTCTTCTCTCCCAGAGTTGTGCGAAGAGCCCGACTACCGTAGTCGCCGCCCGTACCGAAATCAAGCCCGCCGGCCGCTCGCGGAGGGCCGGGATTCACTCCCGGCCCGCAGCGCAGGGGGGCTTGGGGGGTGCGTCTCGCACCCCCCATGTCGTCTGTCCTCAATGCGCCGGACGAGGCTTGGCTTCCGACCCGCGCATCGCTTCCGCGAAGGCGCCGCCGCCGGACGCGAACTCGCCGTACGATCCGGCGCCGCCCGCGTACGCCGTCTCGGAGTGCTGGGAGAGGTCGAGCCCGGCCACCTCGTCCTCGTCGCTCACGCGCAGGCCGAGGAGCGCGTCCACGATCTTCAGGAGGATCGCGGTCACGACCATGGCCAGCACGATCGACGCGACGACCGCGACGATCTGGGTCCAGAGTTGCCCCGGATTGCCGTAGAAGAGCCCGTCGCCGCCCGCGTCGTTGACCGTCTTGGTCGCGAAGAGGCCGGTCGCCAGGGCACCCCACGTGCCGCCGACGAAGTGCACGCCGACCACGTCGAGCGAGTCGTCGTAGCCGAACTTCGCCTTCATGTTGCACGCGGTGTAGCAGAACGCGCCCGCGAGCGCGCCGATGATGATCGACGCCACCGGGCCGACGAAGCCCGCGGCCGGCGTGATCGCGACGAGCCCGGCCACCGCGCCCGACGCGGCGCCGAGGACGGTCGGCTTGCCGCGCGACATCCACTCGGTGAACATCCAGCCCAGCGCCGCGGCGGCCGCCCCCGTGTTCGTGGCGAGGAACGCGCTGGCCGCGAGGGCGTTGGCCTCGAGCGCGCTGCCCGCGTTGAAGCCGAACCACCCGAACCAGAGCAGCGCCGCGCCCAGCACCGTCATCGGCAGGTTGTGCGGCTGCATCGGCTGATGGCCGTAGCCCTTGCGGCGGCCGAGCACGATCGCGCAGATCAGCGCGGACGCCCCGGAGGAGATGTGGACCACGGTGCCGCCCGCGAAGTCGAGCGCGCCCATCTTCTTCAGCCAGCCGCCGTCGCCCCACACCCAGTGCGCGAGCGGGTCGTAGACGAAGGTGGCCCACAGCACGGTGAAGAGGAGGAACGACGAGAACTTCTTCCGCTCGGCGAACGCGCCCGTGATCAGCGCGGGGGTGATGATCGCGAACATCATCTGGAAGAGCATGAACGCCTGGTGCGGAACGGTCTTCGAGTACGCCTCGAAGGGCGCACCGCCGACGCCGCGCAGGCCGATCCACTCGAGCCCGCCGATGATGCCGCCCTTGTCGGGCCCGAACGCGAGGCTGTAGCCCCACAACACCCACTGGATCGAGATGACGGCCATGATGATGAAGCTCTGCATGAGCGTCGCGAGCGCGTTCTTCGAGCGGACCATGCCGCCGTAGAACAGCGCGAGGCCGGGCGCGGTCATCATCAGCACGAGCGCCGACGACGTGAGGAGCCACGCCGTGTCGCCCTTGTCGATCGTGGGCGCGGCGGGGGCGGCCGGCGCTGCCGGCGTCGCGGGAGTGCCCGGTGCCGGCGCCGCGGGTGCCGGGGCTGCGGGCGCCGGGGCTGCGGGCGTCTGCGCGAGAACGGCGGAGGCCGTGAGGCCGAGCACGAGCGCTGCGACGAGTCCCAGCCCAAGTCGCTTCACCGTTGAAGTCCTCCTTGCGGTCACCGTCGTCATGGCTCGCATCGGCGCTAGATCGCGCTCTCGTCCCGCTCGCCCGTGCGGATGCGGATCGCGGTTTCGACGGGGGCGATGAAGATCTTGCCGTCGCCGATGTTGCCGGTCTTCGCGGCCTGCGCCATCACGTCCGCGACCTTGTCGAGCAGGTGGTCGGGTACGACGACCTCGACCTTGATCTTCGGGAGAAAGTCGACGGTGTACTCACCGCCCCGGTACAGCTCGGTGTGCCCCTTCTGCCGCCCGAATCCGCGCACCTCCGACACCGTCATGCCCACCACGCCGATGCCGGTCAACGCTTCCTTGACGTCGTCCAGCTTGAACGGCTTGATGATGGCCTCGACCTTTTTCATCGCGCGTTCCTCCCCGTCGCCCCACAGAGCAACGGATGTGCCGAACTCGCGCGTCTGAAAGCGCACGAAAACAAGGATTTGCGATTTCAGGCGCACGCATGAAGCGCCCAAAAAAGGGGCAAGACGAACGACTCTGCTTCCGTTTCGAGCGCCGCGGGGGAGAAGCCCCCCGGGTCAGGAGCGTCGTTGCGGGATGTTGTGCTTCCGCATCTTCGAGTAGAGCGTCGGCCGGCGCAGGCCGAGGAGGGCGGCGGCAGCCTGCTTGTTCCAGCGTGTCGCGTCGAGGGCTTGAGGATCGACGCCCGCTCGATGTCCTCCAGGGAGCCCGACGGCACCTCTGAGGGCGCGATCGTCCCTCGTCCCCGTCGCCGGTCGCGTGCTGGAGCGTCTCCGGAAGGTCGGCGATCGTGATCTCGCGCGTGCGCGCGACGAGGACGGCGCGCTCGATGGCGTGCTGGAGCTCCCGGACGTTGCCCGGCCACGGGTACTGGAGGAGGCGCCGATAGGCCTCGGGCTCGATCTCGTCCACGCCGCGCGCGTGCTTGGCCCGGTAGTGCTCGAGGAACGCCTGCACCAGGATCGGGATGTCGTCGCGCCGGTCGCGCAGCGGCGGCACCTGGATCGTCACGGTGTTGATGCGGAAGTAGAGGTCCCGGCGCATGTGGCCTTCCTTGACGGCGACCTCGGGCGGCCGATTCGTCGAGGAGATGAGCCGGAAGTCGACCGGGACCGACTTGGCGCCGCCGAGCCGCCGCACGACGCGCTCCTCGAGCACGCGCAGGAGCTTCGCCTGCAGATCGACCGGCATTTCGGTGATCTCGTCCAGCAGCAGCGAGCCCTGGTGCGCTTCTTCGAGGAGGCCGACCTTGTCGGTCGTGGCGCCGGTGAACGCGCCCTTGATGTGGCCGAAGAGCTCCGACTCGATCAGGTCCTTCGGCAGCGCCGCGCAGTTGATCTTGATCCACGGCCCGTCCTTGCGCCGGCTCCGCTCGTGCAGCGCGTTGGCGATGAGCTCCTTGCCGGTCCCGCTCTCGCCGACGATCAGCACGTTGGCGTCGGTGTCGGCCACCGACGCGATGGTCTCCATCACCCGCTGCATCGACGGTGCCTTGCCGAGGATCTGGCTGTCGGCGGTCTGATCGAGCAGCCGCCGCCGCAGCTCCGCGTTCTCGGCGACGAGCTTGCGACGGTCGAGCGCGTTGCCGATGAGGCCGATGAGCTCGTCGGGATCGAACGGCTTCTCGAGGACGTAGAAGGCGCCGGCCCCCTTCGTCGCTTCCATCGCCTTCCGCACCGAGCCGTAGGCCGTCACGATGACGACCTCGATGTTCGGATCGCGCTTCCTCAGCTCGCGGGTGAGGGACAACCCGTCGCCGTCGGGCAGCATGAGGTCGACGGTCGCCGCCTCCACGTCGGTCTGCGTGATGACGGAGAGCGCGGTCGCGACGCTGCCCGCGATGCGGACGGAATAGCCTTCGGACTCGAGCGTGAGGCGGAGTCCGTCGGCGATGCTGACCTCGTCGTCGACCACCAGAACGGTGCCGTGTTGCTGCTTCACCGCGCCGCCGCCTCCTCCCCACCCTCGGAAGGCGCCGGATCGATCGGCAGCCGGACGATCACCCGCGTCCCCCGCCCGACTTCGCTGTTGATGGCGAGCTCCCCACCGTGGCGCATGATCACCGAGCGGGCGAGCGCCATTCCGAGGCCGGTCCCTGCCGGCTTCGTGGTGAAGAAGAGGTCGAACACGCGAGCGAGCGTCTCCTCGCTCGTGCCGCCGCCGGTGTCGTCGAGCGTGATCGTGATCGTCCGCGCCGCCGGCGCGTAGCTCGTGGACACCGCGAGACGCCCGCCCGGCCCGGGCCTGAGCGCTTCGAGGCCGTTGAGAATCAGGTTCAGCAGCGCCTTGCGCAGCTCGCGCGCGTCGATGACCGCCGGCGGACACGCCGCGTCGTACGCGGTGGTCACCTCGATGTCGTCGCGCGCCACCTTCGCGCGCCCGAACGTGATGCACTCGTCGAGCAGGCCCGCGACGGCGGTCGGCGCGCGGCGCAGCGCCGAGGTCTTGCCGAACGCGGTGATCTCGTTGACGACCGCCGCGAGGTTGTCGACGGTGGCGGTGATCTTCTTCGCGAGATCGGCGCCCTCGCCGTCCGCGTTGCGCGACAGCCGCTGCTCGAGGTGCCGCGCGTAGAGACGCAGGCCCGCGAGCGGGCTCTTCAGCTCGTGCGCCACCTGCGTGGCCATGCGGCCCAGCGCGGCGAGCGCGCCGCTGCGCAGCCGTTCGAGCTCGTGCGTGGTCCGGATCGCTGCCCAGTGCGGAATAGAGGAAGAAAAACGTGAGGAATGGCGGCCACGTGCGGCGGTTTCGCAAAACCTGCAACATGCCGTGAAGGACAGTACGCAATCCGGGTGCCGCATCCGGCGCCGGTGTCGATGCAGGAGGACGGTCGCGACCCGCCACCGCGCAGAGTGCCGCCGCGGCGAGCGTGACGAATCCGACGATCGCGAACGCGCCGCGCCACCCGACGGCGTCGACGAGCCACGCGAGCGGCGCGGCGGACGTGAGAGAGCCGAGGACGCCGACCGTCGCGCTCAGCGCCGAGAGCGTTCCGAATCGCGCGGCTGAGAACCACACGCTCGCGCTTTTGAGAACACCGACGAATGTCACCGTGGCGCCGGCGCCGACGAGGAAGCGGCCCGCGGACAGCATCCACGAGCCGGTCGCGGCGGACATCGCAAGCGTGCCGAGCCCCATCACCACGCCGCCCGCGGCGACCACGCGGCGCACGCCATACGCGTCGATCAGCACGCCGCCGGGAATCATGAAGCCCGCGTACGCGTAGAAGTAGGTCGACGCGAGCAGACCGACGAGCGCGCTCGTGGCCCCGAACGTCTCCATCAGGTCTTTCGCGATGACGCCGGGCGCCGCGCGGTGAAAGAACGCGATCAGGAAGAGCGCGGCGGGAATGCCCCACATCGCCCACGCGCGAGAGGTCAGCGCGGGGTGGCCTCGAGCTTGCGAGTCCACACCGCGAGGATCGACAGCGCGGCGGGTGTGATGCCGGGAACACGCGAGGCCTGACCGAGGGAGCGCGGGCGGACTTCGGCCAGTCGCTGGCGCGCCTCGGTCGAGAGGCCGGGCACGGCGGCGTAGTCGAGCGCATCGGGCGGCCGCACGCCCTCGCTCGCCTTGAAGCGCGCGATGTCCTCGCGCATCCGCCGGATGTAGCCGTCGTATTTCACGGCGATCTCGACCTGCCGGACGATCTCCGGCTCGTCGATCCCCTCGGGATCGCCTGCACACAGATCGCCGTAGCGCGTCTCGGGACGGCAGAGCAGCTGGAAGAGCGACGCGCCGTCGCGACGGCGCGCGCGGAGCCGCTCGATCTCGGTCTCGACGCGCGCGGCGCGCGTCTCGACGGCCGCCCGCCGCTCCTCGCTCGCGAGCCCGAGGCGATGCCCGTGGGCGACGAGGCGCACGTCGGCGTTGTCCTCGCGGAGCACCAGGCGATACTCCGCGCGCGAGGTGAACATGCGGTACGGCTCGACGGTGCCGCGCGTGACGAGATCGTCGACGAGCACGGCCAGGTAGCACTCCGAGCGATCCGGGAGGAAGGGCGCGCGCCCCTGCACCGCGCACGCCGCGTTGATCCCCGCCCAGAGGCCGAGCGCCGCGGCTTCCTCGTAGCCCGTCGTGCCGTTCACCTGGCCGGCGAGCCACAGTCCCGGGACGTCGCGGCACTCGAGCGTCGGCCGCATCTGCGTCGGGGGGACGAAGTGGTACTCGATCGCGTAGCCGGGCCGCATGATCTCCGCGCGCGCGAGGCCGGGGATCGAGCGGACCATCCGCTCCTGCACGTCGACCGGCAGGCAGGTCGAGATGCCGTTCGCGTAGACCTCTTCGGTGTCGAGGCCGTCCGGCTCGAGGATCACCTGGTGCCGCTCGCGGTCGGCGAAGCGCACGACCTTGTCTTCGACGGAGGGACAGTAGCGGACGCCCGTCGCGTCGATCACGCCGGAGTAGAGCGGTGAGCGATCGAGGTTGTCGCGGATGATCGCGTGCGTCTGCCGCGTCGTGTAGGTCACGTGGCACGCGACCTGCGGCAGCGGCAGGCGTGTCGTCGCCCAGTGGAAGGGCCGCGGCTCCGCGTCGCCCCACTGCTCGGTCAGCGCCGAGTAGTCGATCGTCGATCGGCGCAGACGAGGCGACGTCCCGGTCTTCAGCCGGCCGAGCCGGAGACCGAGGGCGCGCAGCGCATCCGAGAGATCGTCGGCCGCGAACTCGCCCGCGCGCCCCGCGCGCTGCTGGGCGGGCCCCACGTGGATGAGGCCGCGCAGGAACGTGCCCGCGGTGACCACGACCGCGCGCGCCTCGTCGCGCACGCCGAGCTGATCCTCGACGCCGACCACGCGCCCGCCGGCGGTGAGCAAGCGCGCCGCCTGCCCCTGGCGCACGTCGAGCCCCGGCTCCGCTTCGACGGTCTGCTTCATCGCGGCGCGGTCGCGCGCACGGTCGCACTGCGCGCGCGTGGAGCGCACCGCGGGCCCGCGCGAGGCGTTGAGCGTCTTCACCTGGATCGCGGCGCGATCGGTCGTGCGGCCCATCTCGCCGCCGAGCGCATCGATCTCGCGGACGAGATGTCCCTTGGCGGTGCCGCCGATGGCGGGGTTGCACGACATCTGCGCGCTCGCATCCAGGCTCATCGTGAGGAGCAGCGTGCGACAGCCCATGCGCGACGCGGCGAGCGCGGCTTCAGAGCCCGCGTGCCCGGCGCCGACGACGATGACATCCCAGGACCTTGACGGCCCGTGGCCGTCAACCGTGTTGGACATGTGCCGACACTCTGGCAGAGGGTCCGGTGCGTTGCAAAGCCCCGGTGAGTCGCCTACCATTCACCCCCGTGGAGTTCGGTTTTTCGCTACCCGGACGCGGGCCTCTCGCCACTCCCGAGCAGATTCTCAAGCTCGCGGTGCGCGCCGACACGCTCCGCTACTCCTCGCTGTTCGTCACCGATCACGTCGTGCTCCCGATCTCCGCGACGCGCTCCGTCTATCCCTACGCGACCAGCGGTCAGCTTCCGGGCGGCGCCAACCAGGATTACCTGGATCCGCTCGCGCTCCTCGGCTGGCTCGCGCACGCGACGAAGCGCATCCGGCTCGGGACCAGCGTGCTCGTGGTGCCGTATCGCAACCCGCTCGTCACCGCGAAGGTCCTTGCGACCATCGACCGGCTCTCCGGCGGCCGGGTGATCCTCGGCGCCGGCGTCGGCTGGCTGCGCGAGGAATTCGAGGCGCTGGCCGCGCCGGCGTTCGAGGAGCGCGGGCGCGTGACCGACGAGTACATCGCGCTCATGCGGGCGGCGTGGACGAAGGATCCGCTGTCGTTCGACGGCCGCCACTATCGCGTGAGGGACGTGTACGCGCTGCCGAAGCCGCAGCAGCGCGGCGGGATCCCCGTGTGGATCGGCGGCCACACCGACGGCGCCGTTCGGCGCGCCGCGACGCTCGGCGACGGGTGGCATCCGATCGCGCTACGCCCGCCGGGGCTCCTGTTCCCCGACGAGTACGGCACGCGGGCCGCGCAGATCCGCCAGTGGGCGAAGGAGGCGGGCCGCAATCCGGACGACGTCACGCTGACCGTCCGGGTCCCGATGGCGGTGCGGTCGTCGCGCGAGAAAGCGCCGGCCGGCGATCGGCCCTTCTTCCAGGGCACGGCCGCCGAGGTGCTCGGCGACATCCAGGCCTACGCGCGCCACGGCGTGAGCCACTTCATCTTCGATCCGGTCACGCCCGACTTGAAGGCGTTCCTGGGGGCCATGGATCGCTTCGCGGACGAAGTACGTCCCAAGGTGCGTCGGCAACCGAGCGGGCGGGCGCTTGAGCGCCCGGGCGCCCGCGAGTCCACATGATCACGCACGACGAGGCGACACGGCTCATCGAGGCACCGGCGGAAGCGCTGCCGGAGCTCCTCGCGCGCGCGACGACTGCCCGGGCGCGCAAGCCGGTCACCTTCTCGAAGAAGGTCTTCGTCCCGCTCACCACGCTCTGCCGCGACTACTGCGGCTACTGCACGTTCCGGCGCGATCCGGGCGAGCCCGGCGCGCACACGATGTCGCCGGAGGAAGTGGTCGCGCTGGCGCAGGCGGGTGCCAGGCTCGGCGCGAAGGAGGCGCTCTTCTCGCTCGGCGACAAGCCGGAAGCGCTGTTTCCTTCGCATCGTGAGTTCCTGCGGCGCCACGGTCACCGGACGACCGTGAGCTACCTGCGCGCGACCTGCGCGCTGACGCTCGCGGAGTCCTCGCTCTTGCCGCACGCGAACCCCGGGCTGATGACCGAGCACGATCTCGCGGCGCTGCGCGAGGTCAACGTCAGCATGGGCCTGATGCTCGAGACGGTCTCCGAGCGGCTGCTCGGCGAAGGCGAAGCGCACCATCGGGCGCCCGACAAGGTCCCGGCGCGGCGGCTCAAGACGATCGCGCTCGCCGGCAAGCTCAACATTCCCTTCACCACCGGCATCCTGATCGGCATCGGCGAGACGCGCGCGGAGCGCGTCGACGCGCTCGCCGCGATCCGCGACCTCGCGGAGCGCTACGGCCACGTGCAGGAAGTCATCGTGCAGAACTTCCGCGCGAAGCCGCGCATCCCCATGCGGGATCGGCCCGAGCCGTCCTTCGACGATCTCGTTCGCACGGTGGCCGTCGCGCGGCTGATGCTGCCGGAGTCGGTCTCCGTGCAGGCGCCGCCGAATCTCTCGCCGACCGTGTACCCGCGGCTGCTCGCCGCCGGGCTCGACGACTGGGGCGGCATCTCGCCGCTCACGCTGGATCACATCAACCCCGAAAAGCCGTGGCCGCTGATCCCCGATCTGCGGCGCGCGACCGAGGGCGAAGGCTACGCGTTCCGCGAACGGCTGGCGATCTACCCGGCCTACGCGAGCCGCGCCGAGTTCCTCGACGAGTCGCTGCGTCCGCGCGTGGCGTCGCTCACCGACGCCGACAGCCTCGTGAAGGAGTCGCATGAGCACTGGCGCCGCTGGTAACCTCGCCGCCGTTCTCGATCGGGCCGCGCCCGAGGTCCGGGCGATCCTCGCCGCCGCGCTCGACGGCCGCGAGCTGAGCCTCGACGACGCGCTGGCGCTCTCCGAGACGCGCGGGCGCGATTTGCAGGCGATGACGATCGTCGCCGACGAGATGCGCCGCCGCGAGGCGGGCGACGTCGTGACGTTCGTCGTCAACCGCAACGTCAACTTCACGAACGTCTGCATCAAGCACTGCGGGTTCTGCGCGTTCAGCCGCGATCACCGCGAGGAGGAAGGCTACTTCCTGCCGATCGAGGAGGTCGTCCGCCGCGCGCAGGAGGCGTGGGACGTCGGCGCGACCGAGGTCTGCATCCAGGCGGGGCTCCCGCCGAAGCTCGACGGCCGGTTCTACATCGACCTGACGCGCGCACTGAAGGCGAAGCTCCCCGACATCCACCTCCACGCGTTCTCGCCCGAGGAAGTGCTGTACGGCTCGATCCGCTCGGGCCTGCCGATCAAGGACTACCTGAGCGAGCTCAAGGCCGCCGGCCTCGGCACGCTGCCGGGCACGTCGGCCGAGGTGCTCGACCAGGAGATCCGCGACCGCATCGCGCGCGGGCGCATCACCGTCGATCAGTGGGTCGAGGTCATCACCACCGCGCACGCGCTCGGGATCCGCACCACGTCGACCATCATGTACGGCCACGTCGAGACGCCGGCGCACTGGGTGCGGCACATGGCGCTGCTGCGCGCGATCCAGAAGGACACGGGCGGCTTCACCGAGTTCGTCCCGCTGTCGCTCATCCACTCCGAGGCCCCGATGTACGCGAAGAACCTCGTCGAGGGTGTCAGACCCGGCGCCACCGGAGTCGAGATCGTGCGCATGCACGCGCTCGCGCGGCTGATCCTCGGCCCCGTGCTCCGCAACATCCAGGCCTCGTGGGTCAAGGAAGGGCCGAAGCTGGCGCAGCTCCTGCTCGACGCGGGGGCGAACGACCTCGGCGGGACGCTCATCAACGAGTCGATCTCGACGTCCGCGGGCGCCTCGTACGGTCAGCTCGTGCCGCCCGCGGAGCTCCGACGCTTGATCCGCGACGCCGGGCGCATCCCGGCCCAGCGCGACACCCTCTACAACGTGCTCCACGTCTACGAAGCGGGCGACGAGCCCGACTCGGCGCTCGATCACGTGCAGGACGCGGAGGCGCGCTTCGGGTCGTATCGGCGGCTCATCGCGTCGGGCGAGTTCCGCTTCACCGCGCGATAGCGGCGCCATCATGTTTGTGGTATCAATGCACTCCGCGCTGCGACCACCACTACCACGCATCACCGGGAGGAACCCGTGGCGAAGATGATGAGCAAGTCACAGACGATCAAGCACCTCTCCGAGAAGACGGAGCTGTCGAAGAAGCAGGTGCAGGAGCTGTTCGACGAGCTGTTCAGCCTCGCGACCAAGGAAGTGAAGAACGGGTTCGTCCTCCCCGGCTTCGGCAAGCTCGTGCTCGCGAACCGCAAGGCGCGCATCGGCCGTAACCCGCAGACCGGCGAGCCCATCAAGATCCCCGCGAAGCGCGTGTGCAAGTTCCGCCTCGCGAAGCAGATGAAGGACGCGGTGCTTGGCAAGAAGTAACACGCCGGGCCGCCGCCGTCCCGGGGCCGCGCGCGACCACGCTGCGCGCGCGGCCGGGACCATGGCGGCGCCGGGCGGGGCGGTGTCGCTCGACGACGCCCTCCGGCCCAGGAACTGGCAGGATCTCGACCTTCGTCCCCTTCCCGACGCGACGCAGGCGCGGCCGCTCTTCGACTTCGCGGCCGTGCCGTGCCCGGATCCCGCGGGCGTCGCCTTCGGCTGGGGCGCCGTCGCCGCGGACAGCGCGCTCGTCGCGACCGTGCTCGCGGAGCGCGCCGGCCGCTCGGTCATGCTGCACGGTCCGCTCGTGAAGCTCGACGGCTCGGCGTCGTACGAGCCGCTCCCGCTCGCCTCGCAGCTCGTCGCCGCCGTCCTCGACCACATGATGGCCCTCGGCGCGGACACCGCGTTCGCGCGGCCGCAAGGTCTCGACCGCGTCTGGATCCGCTTCGGCTTCATCCCCGTCCCCGAGGCCGCGCTGCCCGCGGCATTCGCGGGCTCGGCCGGCGCGGGGCTCTATGGGTGGCGCGGTGGCAGCGCGTTGTGGACGTTCCGCAACGCGGACGGCGACGAGACCGCGGCGTGAAGGTCGCCGCCCTCGCGGGCGGGACCGGCGCCGCGAAGCTGCTGCGCGGCCTCGCTCAGGTCATCGACCCGATGGACCTCACCATCGTCGGCAACACCGGCGACGACGCGGAGGTCTGGGGCCTGCACGTCTCGCCCGACCTCGACACCGTCACGTATGCGCTCGCGGGACGCCTCGACGTGGCGCGCGGCTGGGGTCTCGCGGACGAGACGTTCCACTGCCTCGACGCGATGGCAACGCTGGGCGGCGAAACGTGGTTCAACCTCGGCGATCGCGACCTCGCGCTGCACCTGTGGCGCACGCGCGCCCTGCGCGGTGGGCAGTCGCTGTCCACGATCACCGCTGAGGTGACGCGGCGGCTCGGCGTGCGATCGCGGCTCCTGCCGATGAGCGACGATCCGGTGCGCACGCGCATCGAAACGCCCGATGGCTGGCTCGACTTCCAGGAATACTTCGTCCGGGAGAAGGCGCAGCCCGCGGTGCGCGCGATCGCCTATGTCGGCGCGGAGCGCGCGCGTCCGGCGCCCGGCGTGGTGGAGGCGCTCCGCGACGCCGACCTCGTCCTGGTCTGCCCCTCCAATCCCGTGACGTCGGTGGGGCCGATCCTCTCGGTGCCGGGCGTGGTGGACGCGCTGCGCGCGAGCCGGACCGTCATGGGCGTGAGCCCGATCATCGGCGGCGCGCCGGTGAGCGGCCCGGCGGGGACGCTGATGCGCGCGCGCGGCCTCGAGGTCTCCGCCGCTGGCGTGGCGACGGCGTACGCGCCGTGGCTGCGCACGCTGGTCGTCGACACGCGCGATCGCGAGGCCCCGGCCGCCGTCGGGGCACTCGGCGTCCGCGCGGTGGTCGCCGACACGCTGATGACTGACCGCGCAACCGAAGTGGCGCTGGCGCGTTCGGTCATCGGAGCCGTGTGACCGTGCGCGTCCTCGCCGTGCCGGTCAAAGACCTGGTCAACGCGAAGCAGCGGTTGATCCCGCTGCTCGCCGCGGAGGAGCGCCGCGCGCTCGCGGCCGCCATGCTCGAGGACGTGCTCGCGGCTCTGGCGGGCGCGCGGCTCGACGCGGTCTGGGTCGTCACGCGTGATCCATCGGTGACCGCGCTCGCGCAACGCGCGGGCGCCACCGTCGTCACCGAGGCCGAGAACCGCGGACACACCGCCGCGGTCGCCGCCGCGCAGGCACGCGCCGCGCGCGAAGGCGCCCGCGTCTTCGCGACGATCCCGGGCGACGTGCCCTGCCTGACGGCCGCCGAGGTCGACGCGCTGATCGGCGCCGCTGACGGCGCGCCCGCCATCGTGCTCGCGGCATCGCGCTCCGGGCTCGGCACGAACGGCGTCGCGCTCGCGCCGCCCGACGGGCTCGCGCTCCGCTTCGGCGAGCCGTCCTTCGACAACCACGTCGCGGCCGCGCGTGCACGAGGCGTGGAGCCGCGCCTGCTGCGGCTCGCGGGCCTGTCGCTGGACGTGGACGATCCGGACGACCTCGTGGCGCTGCTCGCCGACGGCGGCGCCACGCGGAGCGCGCGCCTCGTCGCCGGCTGGAACGTCGAGGCGCGGCTCGCCGATGCGCGCTCGCGCGCGAACGCCTCTTCGCGCTAGGCTCTTCCCATGCCGCCACGCTACGAGGTCATCGGAATCGCCGGGGTCGTCGAGGTGCGCCCCGGCGACGACGTCGCGCGGCTCGTCGTCGACGCCGCGGCCGCCCAGGGCACGCCGGTCGCGACGCACGACGTGCTCGTCATCGGCCAGAAGGTGATCTCGAAGGCGGAAGGCCGCCTGGTGCGGCTCTCGCAGGTCGAGCCGGCGCCGGCGACGCGGCGCATGGCGGAGAACCTCGGGCGCGATCCGCGGCTGCTCGAAGTCATCCTCCGCGAGTCGCGCCGGATCGTGCGCATGGACAAGGGCGTGATCATCACCGAGACGCACCACGGATGGATCTGCGCCAACGCCGGCGTCGATCAGTCCAACGTCGATGCCGACACGGTCGCGCTGCTGCCCGAGGACTCCGATCGCTCCGCGCGCACCTTCCGCGAGCGCGTGCACGCGCTGACCGGCGCCGAGGTGGCGGTGATCGTCGCCGACACGTTCGGGCGCCCGTGGCGCGAAGGCCTGACGAACGTCGCGATCGGCGTCGCGGGCGTCGCCGCCATGCGCGACTACGTCGGCATGCCCGACTCGGCGGGACGGCCGCTGCAGATGACGGTGCTCGCCGTCGCCGACGAGCTGGCCAGCGCCGCCGAGATCGTCATGGGCAAGCTCGACCGCATTCCCGCCGCCATCGTGCGCGGGCTCAGGCTCGACGCGGGCGACGCGGGCTCGAAACCGCTGTTGCGCGATCCGGCGCGCGATCTCTTTCGTTGAACATGGGGCCCCGCAACGGGAGGACCCCACACCCCCAGGACGGTCCATGAACATCGCGATCCTCGGAGGAACGGGCAAGGAAGGCGCCGGGCTCGGAGCGCGCTGGGCGCTCGCCGGGCACTCGATCATCATCGGCTCGCGCGACGGGGAGCGCGCGCGCGGCAAGGCCGCCGAGATGCGCGAGAAGACGAAGAAGCTGACGATCATCGGGCACTCGAACCTCGATGCCGCGCGGCTCGGCGACGTCGTCGTGCTGGCGCTGCCCGCCGTGGGCCTCGACGCGACGCTGCGGCCGCTGGCCGACGCGTGTCGCGGCAAGGTCGTCGTCAGCACGGTGGTGCCGCTCACCTTCGGAGGTCCGCGCCTCTTCACGCCGCCCGCGGCGGGCTCGTCCGCCGAGGAGGCGCAGGCGCTGCTGCCGGACGCGAAGGTCGTCGCCGCGTTCCATCACATCGCGGCGCACGAGCTCGCGGAGACGGAGCACGCGATCGAGTGCGATCTGCTCACGTGCGGCGGAGACGCCGCGGCGAAAGCCGTCGTCACGGAGCTCGGCGCGTCGATGGGACTGCGGACGCTGGACGTCGGCCCGCTCAGCAATGCCGGTCCGATCGAAGGCATCACGGCGATCCTCGCCACGATCAACCGCCGCTACAAGCTGAAGAACTCCGGCATCAAGATCACGGGCGTTTAACCCCGGCCGCGGGAGACGAAGAGGCCGAGATACACGATCACGAGGGCCAGCACGAGGGTGAGTCGGTCGAGCCACGCGATCGATCGCAACACCGCGCCCGGCTCCACCGACTCCGTGCCGGCGATCGCGCGGGCGAGGCGGGGGACGTGCGCGAAGTCGCGCTGGGCGGCGATGGTTACCGCGGCGATGACGAGGATGAACTTGCCGGCGAGCGCGAGCCCGGCGCCGCTCTCCATCACCGCCTGCAGCGAGCCGAGCTGCGTGACGTTGTAGAAGCCGGTCAGCACGACGAGCGCCACCGCCGTCCACGTCACCGGCCGTGCGCGGCGCGCGGCTTCCGCGAAGACCCGCGCTTCCCCCCGGCGCGCGAGCGGGGCCAGGACGTGTGCCTGCCAGGCGACGCCGCCGATCCAGATCACCACGCCGAGCACGTGCAGCCAGACGGCGACGAGCGCCAGGGGGTTCGGGGATCCTATGGTGTGGGACCCCCATGTTCACCGGCGTCCGTCAGGCGCGCGACGACGTCCGGCACGTCCGCGAAGTCCTTGAAGATCAGGTCGGGCCCGCAGCCCTCCAGCTCGTCGTAGGGATAGAAGCCCGTGGCGACGGCGATGGCGCGCGCCCCGCACGCCCGCGCGCAGTCGACGTCGAGCGGCGTGTCGCCGATGATGACGACACGGTCGAACGGAAACTCGCGCCGCGTGACCACGCGCGCGCGGTCGCAGGCGATCGCCGGGAGCCTCCGGCGATCGATGTCGTCGGAGCCAAAGGCGCCGACCTGGAAGAGCGGCCACAGCCCCGTCGCCGCGAGCTTGATCCGGGCACCCGCTTCGACGTTGCCCGTGAGCAGGCCGACGAGCGCGTCGTCGCGCGCCGCGAGCGCGCGCACCAGCGCCGGCACACCGGGCAGGATCTGCACGCGCGACCCGTCGCCGATCACGACCGCGAGCTCGCGCGCGTAGGCGGCGAAGCACGCCTCGCGGCGCGCGGCGATCTCCTCGTCGGAGAAGCCCGCCGCAGCCATCAAGTCCTGGAGGATGCGCAGGTCCGTGCGGCCGCGGAAGTCGTAGCCGGCTTCCGCCGGCCCGACGGTGCCGAAGACCTCGACGAGTGCCCGGTTGAACGCCGCGCGGCCCGCGCCGCGCGCGGTGATCAGCGTGCCGTCGATGTCGAAGAGGAAGAGGCGCACGCCGCCGCTATCCGGACGCGAGCCGACGCAAACGCGAGACGACGGCCGGAAGCGCTTCGAGCGCGGCCTCGATCTCGGCCGCGGTGGTCCATCGTCCCGCGGTGAAGCAGAGCGAGCCCTCGGCCAACGCCGCATCGCACCCGATCGCGCGTAGCACGTGCGACGGCTCGCCCGTGAGCGCGCTGCACGCCGAGCCGGAGGACGCGGCGACGCCGCGCAGATCGAGCTCCATGAGCACCGCGTCCGCCTTCACGCTGGCAATCGCGACGCTCGCCTGATGCGGGAGCCGGGCGCCGCCGCGCGGCCCGGTGACGCGCGCGTCCGGAATCGCCGCAAGGATTCCCTCGAGGAGCCGGTCGCGCAGCCTGCTGAGCCGCGCGGACTCGGCCACGCGCTCGACGCGTGCCAGCTCCGCGGCGACGCCCATGCCGACGACGGCGGGGAGGTTCTCGGTCCCCGCGCGATAGCCGCCCTCCTGCGCGCCGCCCACGACGATCGGCGCGAGCTTCGTCTCGGGACGGACCCAGAGCGCGCCCGCCCCCGGCGGACCACAGAGGTCGTTCGAGGAGAGCGACAGCAGGTCGATGCCGCACTCGTCGACGGCGACCGGGACCCGGCCCACGGCCCCGACCCCGTCCACGTGGAAGGCGACCGAGCGTTGCCGAAGCCGACGACCGATCTCAAGAATGGGCTGGAGCGTGCCGATCTCGAGATTGGCGGCCTGCACCGAGACAAGTGTGGTCTCGGCGGTGATCGCCGCGGTGATCGCGTCGGGATCGACACGGCCCTCGCCGTCGACGCCGACGTAGCTCACGCGCCAGCCGCGCTTTTCGAGCTCGCGGCAGGAGTTGAGGACGGAGACGTGCTCAACCGCCGACGTGACGACGTGCCGGCCGGCCGCACGCTCCGCGAAGCCCTTGACCGCGAGGTTGTTCGCTTCGGTGGCGGAGGCGGTGAAGATGACGCCGCCGGGAACGCCGCCGACGAGCCGCGCGATTTTCGCGCGCGCGCCGTCGAGCGACGCGCGCGCCTCGATGCCCAGCGAATGCGGGGCCGAAGGGTTGCCGGCGCCACCTTCGAGGAAGGGGCGCATGACGGCGACGACGCGAGGATCGACGGGCGCGAAGCCGGCGTAATCGAGGTAGGCGCGGGTCAGACCGACCGCGCCGCTACCGGGTCTTTCGGACGAGGAACCGGGAGATCGGGCCATCCCGCTCGATCGCGAGGATCTCGTGGCCGGTCTTGGCCGACCAGCTCTTCATGTCGGCTTCGGACGCCGGATCATCCGACGTCATCTCGAGCACCTGGCCGGTGCGGAGGGTTTTCATGGCTTCACGCGTCTTGAGAATCGGCATGGGGCAAAAGAGCCCCAAACAATCGACTTTTGTGTCTGCGACGACGGTCATACGACGCAGAATTCTGGCATTGACTCCCTGCGGCGGCAACTAGAATAATGCGCGTCATGCCTCGGCAGGATGAAGCGGGACAGCTTGCCCTCGTCGGGCGGAGGCTAAAGCAGAAAGTCCAGCTCGCGATCGCACTCTCCCGCGTGGTTCCCCTGCTCGTTCTCGCCTACGTCGTGCACGACTACGCGCTCCCGCGGCTCGCCGACAGCGACCCGACGCGGATCTTCGCGCTCCAGGGCCTGATCATCTGCACGATGCTCGGGATGATCGCCGGCGCGTACGTCGACCGTCGGGCGCCGCGGGATCACCGTCGCGGCGATCAGCGGCATCGACATCGCGTTGTGGGACATCGCGGGAAAGGCGCTCGGCGTCCCCGTGTGGCGGCTGCTCGGCGGCACGTATCGCGGATCGCGTGCCGGCGTACGCGAGCGGCGGCTGGGCGCCGGTCGGCGGCATCGGCAAGCCGCTGGCCCAGTACGTCGAGCGCGGGCATCGCGCGGTGAAGATGCGCGTGGGCCTGCAGGACACGAGCGTCGACGACTCCGCGGCGCGCGTGCGCGAGGTGCGCGACACGCTCGGCCCGGAGCTCGGCATCATGGTCGACGCGCACGGGACGTGGGGCGTGCGCGACGCGCTCAGGTTCGCGCGCAAGGTCGAGGCGTACGACCTCGCGTGGTTCGAGGAGCCGGTCTCCGCCGACAACATCCAGGGCCTCGCGGAGGTACGGCGCGCCACCGACATCCCGGTGGCGACCGGCGAGAACGCGCAGACGCGCTTCGAGTTCCGGGATCTCATCGCGGCGGGCGCCGTCGACGTCCTGCAGCCCGACGTCGCGATCGCGGGCGGGCTCACCGAGTGTCAGCGCATCGCGGCACTCGCCGCGGCGCACGAGCTGAGGGTCGCGCCGCATCTCTGGGGCTCGGCGATCCTCTTCGCCGCGGGTCTCCATCTCTGCGTGGCCACGCCGTGCGCCACGATCGTCGAGTTCACGCGCGGCGAGAACCCGCTCCTGCACGAGTTGGTGGAGGAGCCGTTCACGCTGAAGGACGGCTACGTGCTCGCGCCGGAGCAGCCCGGCCTCGGCCTGACGCTACGGCGCGACTTCGTGCGCTCGATCGCCCGCGACTGAGCGTCCGCGGCGCAGCAGCCGGACGAGCGGGGGCACGACGAGCGCCGCGGCCGGGAGGATCAGGATCGCCGCCGTGAGCGGGCGGCTGACCAGCTCCACGATGTCGCCGCGCGTGAGGAAGAGCGCCTGCCGCAGCGTCTTCTCCATCATCGGGCCGAGCACGAGCGCGACGACGAGCGGCGACGGATCGACGCGCAGCTTGCGCAGCGCGTAGCCGAAGATCCCGAAGATCGTCAGCACCCAGAGGTCGAGGAAGCTGTTGTTCAGGCTGTAGGCGCCGACCAGGCACAGGAGCAGCACGAGCGTCGCGAGCACGTGCTGCGGCAGGCGCAGCACGCTGACGAACATCCCCACCAGCGGCAGGTTGAGGATCAGCAGCATCAGGTTGCCGATGTACATGCTCGCGATGAAGCCCCAGAACACTTCCGGGCGCTGGCTGATCAACAACGGCCCGGGATTCAGCCCGTGGATCACGAGCGCGCCGAGCAGGATCGCCGTCGCCGGCGAGAACGGGATGCCCAGCGAGAGCAGCGGCACCATCGCGCCGGCCGTCGCGGCGTTGTTCGCGGCCTCCGGCCCCGCCACACCTTCGACGGCGCCCTGCCCGAAGCGCTCGGGCGTCTTCGAGACCTTCTTCTCCACGGCGTACGCGATGAACGTGGACAGCACCGCCGCCGGGCCGGGCACGAGACCCGAGATGAACCCGACGACCGAGCCGCGCGCGATCGGCGCCGCGGACTGCCGCCACTCGAGGCGCGTCGGCAGCATCTCGCGCAGGCGGACCGTCGCGATCGACGCGCGCCTGATCCCCTCCTCCGCGAGCAGCAGCACCTCGGCCACGCCGTAGAGGCCCATGATCACCGGGACGAGATCGACGCCCTGCGAGAGCTGCACCGAGCCGAACGTGAAGCGGCGCAGCGCCGAGATCGAATCCATCCCGACGGTGCCGAGCGCGAGCCCGATCGCCACCATGATGAACGCGTGCACGAGCGAGCCGCCGGTGAGCCGCGAGAGGAGCACCAGGCCGCCGAGCGTGATCGCGAAGTATTCCGGCGGGCCGAAGCGGACGGCGAGATCCGCCAGCCACGCGGCCGCGACCATGATGCCGACGACCCCGATGGTGCCGGCGACGAACGAGCCGACCGCCGCGATCGCGAGCGCGGCCCCCGCGCGTCCTTTTCGCGTCATCTGGTAGCCGTCGATCAGCGTCACTACCGAGCCCGCTTCGCCCGGGACGTTGACGAGGATCGACGTCGTGGAGCCGCCGTACATCGCGCCGTAGTAGATCCCCGCCAGCATGATCAGCGCCGTGGCCGGATGCAGCGCGAACGTGGACGGGAGCAGGAGCGCCATCGCGCCGACGGGCCCGATGCCGGGCAGCACGCCGACGAGCGTGCCGACCACGACACCGATGAAGCACGCGAAGACGTTCGTCGGCGTCAGCGCGACGGAGAACCCGTAGACGATGCCTTCGAGCGGTCCCACGTGGTTACCGGGTCACCAGACACCCCGTGGGAGCGGGACGTCGAGCAGCACCGCGAAGAGATAGAACGAGACGGCGGCGCTCACGCCACCGATCACCAGCGCCGCCGGCCACCGGCTGCCGAGCGCGCGCAGCACGACCGTGACGAACAGGAACGCGGTGGCGACGTAGCCGATCCACGGCAGCACGAAGCAGGACACGGCGAGCGCCCCGACGGTGCTGAAGACGCGACGCCGCGCTCCCGGCAGCTCGGCGTCCGCCGCGACGACGGCGCGCGCCGGGCGCGGGGCGAAGAACGCCTGCGCGGCGGCGACGAGGCCGACGAGGCAGGCGAAGACGGCGACGAGCGTCGGATAGAACCCCGCGCCTGGCCGCGCCGTCGCCCCGTACGGGAGCTTGATCGCCAGGCTCAGGTAGATGCCGGCGGCGATCAGCACCACGAGCGGCAGGGCCCGCGCGAGCATCTACTTCTTGATCATGCCCAGCCGCTTGAGGATTTCGGTGTGGTCCTTGTACTCCTTCCAGAGGTCCTTCCGGGACTGCTCGCCGGTCTTGTACACGATGTCCACGCCGCGGTTCTTCATCAGCGTGACGAACGAGGGCTCCTCGATCGCCGCCTTCGCCGCGTCGTGGAGATACTTCACGACGGGCGCCGGCGTGCCCTTCGGCGCCGTGAGCACGAACCACGTGCCGAGCGCCGCGTCCCAGCCGAGCTCCTTCGCGGTGGGCGTGTCCGAGTAGAGCACCTGGCGCTTCTCCTGGAACGCGACGAGCGTGCGAAGCTTCTTCGCGTCGACGAGCGGCTTCAGCTCGCCGGGCTGCGCGACGATCGCGTCGACGTGGCCGCCGAGCACCGCGGGGCTCGACTCACCCCATCCGGAGAACGGCACGTTGGTGACCTTGAACTTCCCCGCGACCATGAGCTGCTCGAGGTTCAGGTGGCTCGAGGTGCCCTCGCCCGGCGTCGCGACCCGCAGCTTGCCGGGATTGGCGCGCGCGGCGTTGACGAACTCCTGCACCGTCTTCCACTGCGCGTCCTCGCGCACCGCGAGCAGCGGATGGAAGGCGATCGTGTTCATGATCGGCTCGTAGTCGTCGGGCGTCTTGTACGGCAGCTCGTTGAGCTGCGGATGGATCACCAGCGTGGAGACGGGCGCGAGAATCACGGTGTATCCGTCCGGCTTCGCCTGGACGACTTCCGCGAGCCCGACCGAGCCACCACCGCCCGGCCGATTCAGGACCGCCACGCCCTTCGGGAACTTCTTCTTCATCGATTCCGCCATCGGGCGCGCGACGATGTCGACCATGCCGCCGGCAGGATACGCGGCGACGATCGTCAGCGGCCGCTCCGGATACTGGGCCGCGGCGGGCAGCGCGGACGCAAGGACGAATGCCACGAGAAGCAGGACACGACGCATGAGGCCTCCTCGCGAACGGTCTGGCGCCAGACGATAGGAAGGACGCCCGCTCAGGTCAAGCGGGCGTCAGGCGCTGTGGGAGAGCACCTGCTCGAGGTGGACGATCCGCTCGAAGGCGTCGCCGAGATCGTCCTGGCTCAGGCCGCGCTGGGTCGCGCCCCGCAGCACCGCCGAGAGCTTCTCGAGCTCGGCACGCGCCCCGGCGACGTCTTCCACCACGAGCTGCTGGATCGCGGGCCACCGCGCCTCGACGAGCCCCCCGAGCGCCCGGATGAGCGCGCTCCGCGTCTCGGTGAGGCGGTCCTCGTCGACACCGCCCAGGCGGATCGCGCGGAAGAGCGGCGCGAGCGCGCCGTCGAAGTTCTCGAGCTCCACGCGCCGCAGCCCGACCTTGGTGTAGCCCCACCAGAGCCGCCGCTCGAACTCCTCGCGCCGCTCGTCCGCCACCGCGCCGTCCGGCAGCGCGCCCGCGAGCTGTTCCGCGCGCTCCAGCGCTTCGAGCGCTTCGCCGTCGCGTCCGTCCTGGACGCTGCGGATCGCCTGCGCGGTGAGCTGCCCGATCTCGGCGCTCGACGCCGCGGCGAGCTCCTCGCACGCGGCGGTCAACGCGTCGCGCACGGCGTTCTGGGCGCTCGTGAGGTCCGGATCGCCGGGCACCACGGCAAGCGCTTCTTCGAGCGCGGCCGCGCACCCGCGCAGCTCGCGCACGCGCGCGCCGTCTGCGTCCGCGTCATCCGGACCGGGCGGATTCGCCACCACTTCCTCGACCGCGCCGACGAGGTGCTGCACGTAGCCCGCGCGTGCGAGCGGCTCGGCGTCGAGCACGGCCGCGCGGAACGCGTCACGCGCGCCCTCGCGGTCGCCGAGCTCCCGCTTGGAGAGACCGACGAGGTCGAGCAGCGCCGCCGCTTCGTGCGGGCGATCGGAGACCGCCGCGAGCCGCGCGTGCACTTCGAGCGCGGCGGAGCCCAGCGACACCACTTCGGCGAAGCGGCCGTCCTTGTACATCGCGAGACACGTGTCGACGGGCAATACTCGTGGCCGCGGCGTCTCGGGCTCCGCGCCAGCGATCGGCGGGCGTGGCGGGATCTCCGGGATCGGCGCCGGCGTTGCGTCGCTCGCGGTTTCCACCGCTCGCTCCACCTCGATCGCCGGCTCCGCCGGCTCGATCTCGGCGACCGCGGTCGCCGACGCGCTCGTCAGGGGCTCCACGCGCGCGACGGGCAGCGGGCGGGCGCGACGCGCCGGTCGGCGGGGCGCCGAGGGCCACGCGAGCTCGGCGACGCCCAGGGCGAGGAGCCCGGATGCGCCGAGGGTCGCCAGGAGGATGAGCGCCTCTTCCGTCAACATGCCTCCATTGAAACCGCAGATGCCCGGAGAACCAAGGAAATCGCGCCTAGCCGCAGCGCGTCAGCGTCTTGCTATGATGGCGCGCGGGAGGATCCCCATGCGTAGAGTCGCCGTCATCGGCGTCGGCGTCACGAAGTTCGGCAAGCACGATCGCACCTCGGGCGAGCTCTTCGCGGAGGCGGCCGTCGACGCGCTGGCCGACGCGGAGCTCCCGCCGGGCGCGGTGCAGGCCCTCTATTACGGCAACGTCGTCGGCGGGGAAACGGAGCACCAGCTCCACACCGGGCCGCAGGCGGCCTCGATCCTCGGCATTCCGACCGTCCCCACGACGCGCTTCGAGACCGCGTGCGCGAGCTCCCACGCCGCGTTCCGCCACGCCGTGATGGAGATCGCCGCCGGCGTCTCCGACGTGGTGCTGGTCGGCGGCGGCGAGCGCGTGCTCAACGTGCCGACCGCGGAGTCCACCGAGTACTTCGCGTACGCGTCCGACGCGAGTTGGGAGCAGCCGCTCGGCCTCACCTTCCCCGGCGTGTTCGCGCTCGTCGCGCGCGCGCACATGGCGAAGTACGGCACGACCGAGGAGCAGATGGCGGCGGTCGCCGTGAAGAACCACAAGCACGGCACGATGAACCCGAAGGCGCAGTTCCAGAAGGAGATTACGCTCGAGACGGTGATGAAGAGCCCGTACGTCGCCGACCCGTTGAAGCTCTACGACTGCTGCCCCTTCACCGACGGCGGCGCGGCGATCGTGCTCGCCTCCGAGGACGTCGCGCGCCCGCGACGGCGCGCCGTGTGGGTGCTCGGCACCGCCGCGGCGTCGGATTCGATGCTGCTCGGCGACAAGAAGGATCTCTCGCGCGTGATGGCGACCGAGCGCGCGGCGAAGGCCGCCTATCAGCAGGCCGGCAAGAGCCCGTCGGACGTCAACGTCGTGGAGCTGCACGACTGCTTCACGATCGCGGAGATCGTCGCCACCGAAGGGCTCGGCCTCTTCGAGCCCGGCGCGGGCGGCATCGCGGCCGAGCGCGGCGACACGAGCCTCGGCGGCAAGGTGCCGGTGAATCCATCCGGCGGGCTGAAGTCCAAGGGCCATCCGATCGGCGCGACGGGCGCGGCGCAGATCGCCGAGATCGTCACGCAGCTCCGCGGCGAGGCCGGACCGCGCCAGGTCGACGGCGCGCGCACCGGCCTCACGCACACGCTCGGCGGCAACACCGCGACCGTGCTCGTGAGCCTGTTCGGCCGTGAGTGAGCCCGTGGTGACGCTGAAGAGCTTCTTCGAGCAGGCGCGCGAGGGCCGCCTCACCGGCATCAAGTGCGGCGGCTGCGGCGAGATCGCGATTCCGCCCAAGCAGTTCTGCGCGAATTGCGGCGCGCGCGCGTGGCAGAGCGTGCCGCTCTCCGGCGAGGGCACGCTCGCGAGCTACACCATCATCCGCGTCGCGCCCGCGGGTCACGCCGCCGACGCGCCGTACGCCGTCGGTGTCGTGAAGCTCAAGGAAGGTGCCGCGATCTTCGGCCGCATCGTCGACGTCCCGTTCGAGAAGCTCGCGGTCGGCCTGGCGCTCCGCTTCCGCCCCATCGTCGTGAAGGAGCAGACCTCGGTCGGCTTCGCTCCCTGACCCGCACGAGCGCCGGCTCCGCCGGCGCAATCCTGTTCTGGGGGGGAGCATTGAGGGGGGCCGTCGAGGCCCCCCTCAAAAGTGGAGCGGCCGACCGGATTCGAACCGGCGACGTCCAGCTTGGGAAGCGTGCACGCGCCGTTTTGGGGCTCATGTCCCCGCATTTCGCGGGTCGTTCACCCCGAGACGACTCGCCGCATGATCCGTAGTGACGGCCCGTGGCGACGAGACCGTCGACGAACTGCAGCACAGGTTTCGCCACGGCGCGCTCGAGCTCGCCGAGGAGGCCGCGAGACGCGCCCCCCGGCGTGCCGGCTGGGAGCCGAGCGACCTCGACTTCATTGCCACGACGACGTGCACCGGGCGCCTCACGCCGAGCGTGGATGCGCACCGTGTCGAGCGGCTCACGTGTCGACCGGCGGTCCAGCGCGTCCACGTCGGCGATACCGGCTGGGCGAATGGGGAGTCATGATCGGCCTCGGCCCGGGGTTCGCGGCGGAAGGCGCGCTTCTGCGGGGCTGAGCATATATCCCTGCCGACCGGCCGCGGGTGTGGCGCAGGAGACCTGCGGCGCAACCTCTCCCGGGGGAACGGTGAGCCGGGATCGGCCTTTGCCGCGGGCCTCCCGCCATCGACACAAACCCCCGAGCCCAGCAGTCCATTCCCGCGAGCGGCCGGGCATCGCTACGCCGCCTCCGGCGGACGATGGATCAGCGGACGCATCCGGCTCATCAGCTTCTCCATGCCGTACATCACGAGGCCCATCTCCCGGCGGAAGTCCGCCGTGGCCTTCGTGCCGCCGCGGCCCACCGCCCCGTCGAACTCTGCCGCTCCGTGAATGAGTGGCACGATGAGGTTCTCGCGCTCGTCGAGCGTCACCGACGTCCGGTGGGTCTCCTCCAGGCGCAACAGCTCCTCGAGCTTCGCGCGAAGCAGGCGGGCCTGACCCGCCCAGAGCGCGCGAAACGCCACGATCCCTGCGCTGTTCACGATGTGGATCGAATTCGGCCGCGCGCCGTACGCACGATGCATCGTGCCGTCGAGCGTGTCGACGGCCACCGCCCACGGAATGTGATCGAGGCGCGCCCAATCATTCGCGTGCCGCATCTTCTGCGCCTCGCTCGTGTGGTGCGGATACCGCTCCCCGGGATGCGCCTCGCGCACGTGGACCGAGACGAACACCACGCGCTCGCTGAACTCGCGGTGGAGCTGCTTGAGGCCCGGCCGGGCCCCGCGCGTCATCGGTCACGTGATCGAGCCGACCTCGATGAGGACCGGCCGGCCGCGGTGTGCGCTCAGGCAAAAGCGGCCGCCATCGATGGTCGGCAAGTCGAAGTCCGGCGCGGGCTCTCCCGGCTTCGGACCGCCGCCGAAGTGCATGTCCTCCTTCATCATGTGTCTGCGGAAGGTGTCGTAGTTGTACCCATCCATGGCTGGCTCCTCCATCAGCACCGGTCATGACGATGCCGAATGCATGCCACCTGGTCGAGGATCGGCCTCGACATCTGCGGGAATATTGGAGCCGTGTCTCGGGTTGGCGACATGACTCATGACGACACGATGACCGCCGCGACGCTCGTCACGGGCGCCACCGGGTTCATCGGCCGGCACATCGTGCGCCGCCTCATCGCGGATGGGGCACCCGTGATTGCGTTGGCGCGCGCACGGAACGGTTCGACCGCCGCGGCGCGCGTGGCCGCGGCGGTCGGGCCCGCGGTCGGCCAGGTCGAGGTGGTGGAGGGCGATCTCGCGCTCCCTGGGCTCGGCCTGTCTCCGGCAACGCTCGCGCGCCTGCGTCATGACGTCGCGCGTGTCGTCCACTGTGGTGGCGACACGACCTTCGCGCCGCACGCCGTCGACGCGTTCAAGGCGACGCTCGTCGACGGGCCACTCGAGCTCCTGCGCATGCTCGCTGGCGATCGACTTCGTCGCTGGATCCACATCTCCACGGCGTTCGTGTGCGGCGCTCGTCACGGTCTCGTGCGTGAAGACGACGGCGACGTCGGCCAGCGCTTCCGCAATACCTATGAGCGGATGAAGCTCGCGTCCGAAGCGGTGCTGCGGGCCGCGGCGCAAGGAATGGATATCGACCTCCGCATCGTGCGGCCGAGCGTCGTCGTCGGCGCCGGCGCAGCGACACCCGGCGCGCATCCGTCGACCGTGTTGTTCGGCCTGATCCGAATGACGGCGGCCCTGGCAGGCGCGGCCCTCGCCGCGCCTGCGAGTACGGATCCCCGTCCCACCACACATCCGCTTCAACTTCATTCCGATCGAGGATGTCGTCCGTGTCGTCGCGGTCCTCGCCGAACACGACGCCGCCGCTGGTGGGACGTTCCACGTGGTGATCCGGAATCCGCCAACGCATGAAGAGCTGCGTCGCCTGGCGTGCAGATACTTCGGAGTCTCGGGGATCGAGCTGGTGGACGCGGGCACGCTCGTCGATCCCTCGCCCCTCGAGCGGGAAGTTGCGTCGTTGCTCGCCCCCTACCGCGACTATCTCGACCACGATGTCGTGTTCGATGACGTGCACCTCCGCCGCGTGCTCACCGTGGCCGGCGAACCGGCGCCGTCGCTCGATGACGGCGTGATCCAGTGCCTGATCGCGCACGCCCTCGGGCCCCGACGTGCACGGCGAACCGCCTCGTGATCATTCCCGGTCTGGACTTGCTTGGTCGCCGCTCCTCGTCGTGCTGCTCGCGCTCTGGGCAGGCGTCGAGGCGGCATTCCCGCTCCGCCGACGCGTGCAGACGCGCGCACGACGGTGGCGCATCAATGCCGCCATCGCGGCGACGGCGAGCATGGTGATTCGTGGCGTGCAGATCCCTGTCGCCCTGGCGGTGGCGGCCGCCGTCAGCGCGGCGGGCGTCGGACTCATCGGCTGGATCGGCATCCCCGGGCTTGCGGCCGGCGTTCTGGGCTTCGTCCTCCTCGACTACACGACGTACGTGTGGCATCGCCTCAATCATCGCGTCCCGTTCCTCTGGCGGTTCCATCGTGTGCATCACACCGATCTCGACCTCGACGTCACGACCGCCTTCCGCTTCCACTTCGGGGAGCTCGCGCTCTCGGTGGCGTACCGCGCGGCGCAGGTCGCGATCATCGGCGCCGCACCGGTCGCGCTCCTGACGTACGAGATCGTCATGAACGCGGCGACAGAATTTCATCACAGCAACACAAAGTTGCCGCTCCGCTGGGAACGCCTTCTCAACCTCGCCCTCGTGACCCCGCGCATGCATGGGATCCACCATTCGATCGTCGAGCGCGAGACGAACGCCAACTGGTCGGTGATCTTTTCGTGGTGGGACCGCCTGCATCGGACGCTGCGTCTCGACGTCCCGCAGGACGCTATCGCGATCGGGCTGCCCGCCTTCCGCCGCCCGCAGGAGCTGACGTTCCGGCGCTTGATGCTCATGCCGTTCGGTGAGCAGCGCCCCACGTGGCAACTGCCCGACGGCGAGACTCCCGACCGTTCCCTTCACACAGACCCCCGTCGTTTGGTGGCCTAGCGATGCGGCGAGGCCTCACCGCTTTCGCCCTGCCCATCGGCTGATCCCGCAAACGTTTCGTCGCCTCATTGGATCTGCCGATTTGACTGTGGCGTGAATCCCTATAGTGTGCTGCGTCGTCGCAGCTCAACAGGTTGGACTCGGTTCGCTGAGGTGATCGAATGCGCCACTCGCTGGTCGCCCTCATCACGCTGTTGCTCGCCGTTCTCGCTCCGCTTGCCGGAGCCGCCTACGTCCCGGACACCTTGAGGGTGTCCGCGATTCCCGACGAGAACCCGAACGAGTTGATGCGTATCTACACGCCGTTCGCCGAATACCTCGCGAACGAGCTCGGGATAAAGGTGCAATTCACCCCGGTGGTCGACTATGCCGCGACGGTCGAGGGCCTCGCCGCGCGGAAGCTCGACCTCGTGTGGTACGGCGGCTTCACCTCGGTGCAGGCCGTGCGGCGGACCGGCGGCGCCGCCCGTCGCCTCGTCCTGCGCCAGGAGGACGCGGAATTCAAGTCGGTGTTCATCAGCCGCCGCGATTCGGCGATCCGCAAGCTCGAGGACCTCAAGGGCAAGACGTTCGCCTTCGGCTCGGTGTCGTCGACCTCCGGGCATCTCATGCCGCGTTACTTCATGCTGCAGGCGAAGCTGGATCCCGGCCGCGACCTCAAGCAGGTCGCGTTCTCCGGCGCGCACGACGCGACGGCGCTCTGGGTCGAGTCGGGCAAGGTGGATGCCGGCGCGCTCAACTTCCTCGTCTGGGACAAGCTGGTCCAGCAAAAGAAGATCGACGCCGCGAAGGTCGACGTCTTCTACACGACGCCGCCGTACGCCGACTACTGCTGGACCGTGCGGAGTGACCTCGACCGGGCCCTGCAGGACAAGCTGACCGCCGCGTTTCTGAAGCTCGACGCCACGAATCCCCAGCACAAACGACTGCTCGACCTGCATCGCACGACGAAGTACATCCGCGCCAACGACGCGGACTGGAAGCCGATCGAGGACGCCGCCGTCTCGGCGGGGCTCCTGAAGTAACGGTGTACGCGCTCTCGGACGTCCGGAAGGTCTTCGGCAACGACGCGCCGGCCCTCGACGGCGTCTCACTGACGGTCGGGCGCGGCGAGCACGTCGCGTTCATCGGCCCGAGCGGGGCGGGCAAGACGACGCTCTTCCGGCTCCTCAACCTGACGCTGCGGCCGACAGCCGGCGTCCTGCTCATCGACGGGGTCGACGTCGCGGCGCTGGACGGCGCGGGATTGCGACGCGCGCGCCGGCGCATCGGCACGATCTACCAGCAGCACAATCTCGTCGGTCGCCTGCGCGTCGTGCACAACGTTCTCGCCGGCAACCTCGGACGCTGGTCGCTGTCCACCGCGGTCGCGTCGCTCATGCGGCCGCGCGCCGCCGATGCCGCGCGAGCGCTCGAGCAGGTCGGCATCCCCGAGAAGCTGTGGGCGCGAACCGACGAGCTCTCCGGGGGTCAGCAGCAGCGGGTCGCGATCGCGCGGGTGCTCCTTCAGGATCCTGACGTCATCCTCGCCGACGAACCCGTCTCGTCCGTGGACCCGTCGCTCGCGCTCACGATCGTGACGCTCCTGCGCGATCTGTCCCACCAGTCCCGGAAGACGTTGCTCGTGAACCTCCACAGCGTCGAGCTGGCCCTCGGGTATTTCCCGCGCATCGTCGGCGTCCGCGAGGGGCGCATCGCCTTCGATCTCGCCCCCGACGAGGTCACGCCCGAGCTGCTCGGCGCGCTCTACGCCGGTCACTCGGATGCCACGCGTCAGCTCGACCGGATCCACGATGGCATCGGCTCCTACGGCACCGCCTGCCGCCCGCTTCCCGGCTTCTCCAAGTAGGGCGCCCTTCGGCCGGTTCCTCGCCGCCGCCTTCACGGTGGTGCTGGCGATTTCGCTGCGTGAAGCGGGCGTCGACCCGCGCCTGCTCGTGCAGAGCGACGCCGTCGGGAACGCTGCACGCTTCGTGCGCGGGATGTTCCCGCCCGCGCTCGGGGTGGACTTCCTGGGCCTCCTCGTGCGGCCGGTCATCGAGACGATCCAGATCTCGCTGATGGGCACCACGATCGCGGTCGTCATCGGCTTTCCGCTCGGGCTCCTGGCCACGGCATCATTGATGTGGCGCGGCGCCCTCCACGAGCGCACGCCGGTGGCGCGCCGCGCGCTGCTCGGCGGCGTCCCCTACGGCCTCGCCCGCGCGCTCCTCTCCGTGTTCCGCGCGATCCCGGAATACGTGTGGGCGTTCATGTTCGTGCGCGCCGTGGGGCTCGGACCGTTTCCGGCGGTCCTCGCGCTCGGCGTCGCCTACGGCGGCATGCTCGGGAAGGTCTATTCCGAGATCCTGGAGGGCGTGGACTCGCGCCCGATCGAGGCGCTGCGCGCCGCCGGCGCATCCCGCGCGGCGATCGTCCTGTACGGACTGGTCCCGTCGGCCCTTCCCCACCTCGTGTCGTACACGCTCTACCGCTGGGAGTGCGCGATCCGCGCCGCAGCGATCCTCGGGTTCGTGGGCGCCGGGGGCATCGGGCAGCAGCTCGCGCTGAGCATGCGGATGTTCCAGTTCGACGAGGTCCTAACCGAGCTCGCGGTACTGTTCGCGCTCGTCGCCGCCGTCGACTTCGTCAGTGGCCGCATCCGCGGCCGCCTCGTGTGATGAGCGACACGCGGGCGACCGCCGGTGTCGGAGGAGCGCACTGGGCGTGGTGGACCGTCGCCGGCTTCGCCGCGTTGGTCGCGTGGTCCGCACACGGCACTCGCGTGGACGTCGGGGCGCTCCTCGGCGCCGAAGGCCTAGGACAGATGACTGCGTATGTCGCGGGACTGTTCCCACCCGACGTGTCGCCGCCGACGCTGCGCGACGCGGCACTCGGGGCGTTCGAGACCTTTGCGATCTCGTTCGTCGGATCGGTGCTGGCCGTGGGGCTCGGGTTCTCGCTCGCGCTGGTCGCGAGCCGCACCGTGCTCTACCGTGGAATTCTCTACGCGGGCGAGCGGCTCGCTCCGGCCGGGCGCGCGGGTCGAATCGGCATCTACGCGCTGGCCCGCGGCAGCCTCAACGCGCTGCGGACGATCCCCGAGATCTTGTGGGCGCTGATCTTCGTGTTCATCGTGGGTCTGGGACCGTTTGCGGGCGTGCTCGCCCTCGGCGTCCACACGGCGGGCGTCCTCGGCAAGCTCTTCGCCGAGGTCATCGAGGACATCGATCCGCGCCCGATCGAAGCCCTGCAGGCGACGGGCGCAAGCCGCCTTGCGATCATCGTCTACGGCATTCTTCCGCAGGCGGCGCCGCAGTTCCTGTCGTATGCGCTCTACCGCTGGGAGGTGAACATCCGTGCCGCGGCGGTGATGGGCTTCGTCGGCGCCGGCGGGCTCGGGCAGCGAATCCACGTGGCCATCAGTCTCTTCCACGAGCATCAGCTGCTGACCCTGCTGCTCGCCATCTATGTAATCGTGACGGTTGTGGACGCGCTCAGCGCGTATCTGCGTGCGCGGCTGTTGTGAGCGCGATCCGCCGCTCGCGTGTCTGGCGGAACGTCGTGCGCCGAGCGGCGCCCGGACCCCGACGGCGCCTGCGGACCCGTTCCGACGACGGCGCAGCAACGACCGAGCAGCTGACACGGCATTCGGGAGCGCGAGCGGAATCATCGCGAAGTGCGCCGCCGCGCCGACGAGACAGCACGGACACGCGCGCGCCTGACGCCGCGCCATGTCGTAGAGGTAGTTTAGGGCGCCGCCGGCGGCGACGGCGCCGCCGAGGAGCAGATCGAAGATCGGCCGGCGTCCGCTGCGCTCGCCTCCTCCCGCTCCCGCGAGGACGATCGTGAGGCCGTAGAGCACGAGCCCGACCGGTCCGTCGGCGTCGGGCACGCCCAGCGCGTACGCCTTGCGCGAGGCGTTCACCTTGTCGGAGTCGAAGATGCGGCCCGGGGATCGGGCAGGTGCCGGATCGCTCCCAGCTGATACAGCGAGATGATCGCGAAGTCGATCGCGCCGACCGCGGCGAGGATCACGATGCCGCGCCGGCGGCGCAGCGCGTCGGACTCGCCATGACGGAGCTCGTTGCGAATGGCGTCGGGATCCATGACTGGTTCTCCTGTCCCGTGTGTCGGCATGGTCAGCGGCCGGGGAGAAGACTGGCGAAGAGATTGGCGAGCCGCTCGCCGACCGAGGCTGTCAGCGACCACGGGCTCGGCTGGCGCACGACGTGGAGCCGGCCGCGCTGGTCGGTGATGCGGTAGTCCGTCGCGCCGCTCGCGGTTCGAAAGAAACGCAACGTCACCGCGGCGTCACCGACGCGGAGGTTCTCGAGCGTGATCTCCGGCAGCCACTCGGGCAGATGCGGGTCGACGATCAGCAGGCGCAGGGGCGCGTATGGATAGAGGCCGAGCAGCGATTGCAGCAAGCAGAAGATGGCCGAGGCCGACCATGCCTGCGGCGCATTGGCCTGCGGATAGAGCGCGGGGAACGGATGGGCGCGGTCGCGCGGGTGGCCGCTGAAGACCTCCGGCAGACGATAGAAGTCGAAGAGCGTCGCCGCCTCGAACTGCGCGCGCGCGATGAGCGCGACGTGGTCCCAGAGGCCATACCGCATGCAGCCGAGCGCGAATGTGCCGTGCTCGACGGGCCACACCGACCCGCGGTGGTAGCTGTACGGGTTATACGCCGGGTGCTCGGCCGACAGTGTCCGGATCCCCCAGCCGGAGAAGAGATCGGGTTGGATCAGGCGATCAGCGGTCGCGGCCGCCAGTGCCATGTCGGCGATCCCGGTCGCGAGGCAGTGGCCTGGATTCGACGTGATCGAGCGGATCGGGTGCTTCTCCGCGTCGAGGCCGAGCGCGAAGAATCCTCATCGAAGCCGATGGCGTCCTCGGCAAAGCACGGTTCGGTATCGGATCGCGCGACGCGCACGCGGACGGCGCGGGTGATGCGTGCGATCCCACGATTGTCCTGCACGTCGTAGCGATGCGCCGCCTCGTAGCGGAGCGCGAGCTCGAATCCATCGTCGGTCTGCCGCCATGTCCGCTCGAGCTGTCCCGATTGCTGCCGTCCTCGCCTGACCTCCTCGAAGTCCGCGAAGTCGCCGTCGACCTCGACGGCGAAGCGGAACGCCGTCGGCTGCTGCGAGTAGTTCGTCAGGTCGAGGTCCTCGCGGACACCTTCGCCGACGTAGCGGGACACGCGGAGCTCGAGGGTCTGCTGCGACGCAGCGTCGACCTGGCCGCTGCCCGTATCCTCCTCGACCGCGACGCCGGGAGGCACGGTGATGGAGTAGCCGAGCCATGTGTGCTGAGCCGCGTTGCAGGCGACGACCGTCGGATTCAGCGTCGGCACCGTGAGCGATGTCGTCGCCGACGTGCGTCGATTCGCGGACGCGGGCGTTCGCCATCTCCTCCTGCGCTTCGCGTCGGCTGATCAGGACGTGGCCATTCGTCGGTGGGCGCCGCTCCTCCGCGAGGCGCTGGCGGCGGAACTGACGTCACGTCCGCTGCGCGAGGGATGAAGCGGGCGCACGATGTTTGACCCCCACCAAGATGACAGCCCGGCGCCGGCCACGCACGACGGAGGGGCCTCCGCTCCGCCGCACCCGCGAAGGTAGACGGCGGGATGTGTCACAGCCGAGCGTGGCTTCGTGCGGCGAGAAGCGAGGCTCATCACCAATAGCGCAGTGAGCCGATTGCACGATGGCGACGCGGCGGCTCGGCAGGCATGATGCGCGCACCGATGACGATGATTCTGGCGCGAGGCGAGCGATCAGAGCGCAATGCAGCGGAGTGGCGACCGGGGAGCGGTCTGACCGCCCGTGCCGCCAGAGGATACTCTCCCTCCGGGACGGCATGACGCGATTGACCGATCACGGATAGCGCCGCCTTGACGCTCTGCCTTCTCCTCGCCATTCTCGTCCCGTCCTTCGGCGCGCCTTCGACAACGCCGCGACCTGTGGTCTGTAAGAGATGACAGGCAGTGAACGAAGGGGCCTACGGGGTGGTGATGCCCCGCAGACCCCTCGAAGTGGAGCGGGCGACGGGATTCGGACCCGCGACCCTCGGCTTGGGAAGCCGATGCTCTACCACTGAGCTACGCCCGCCCGTGACGGCAGAAGCGGCAGAATTGGCGCCCGTCGTCTTATAGTCCCGCGCGATGCTACTGCCAGCCTACGGCTTGGGAAGCCGGCATTCTGCCACTGAATTACGGCCGCTCGATGTCTCCTATCTTACGCGCTCCGGCCACGTGGCCGGTGGCCGGCGCTACTTCGCGTCCTTGAGCGACATGTCGAAACCCTTCAACCGCTCGTCAGGGCGCGCCTTCCAACCGACACGCTTGTTGACGCCATAGAGATCGACCTGCTGGTAGAGCGGCACCGCGGGCATTTCCTCGATCCAGAGCTTGTTGATCCGATGGTACTGCTCGAGGCGCTTCTTCTCGTCCATGATCGATTGCGCCTCGTCGAACATCTTGTTGAAGTCCTCGTGATGCCAGTTCACGAAGATCCCCGGAGACTTGAACAACGGACCGTAGACCGTCTCGGCATCGATCGTCGGCGTGCCCCAACCGATGAGCCACACGGGACCCGCCTTGTGCACGTAGACCATGTTGTTCAGGTAGTTCACGAACTCGTACGTCTTCACGGTGGTGCGGATGCCGGCCTTGTTGAGCTGCCCGGTCACCGCTTCCGCGACTTCCTTGTCGCGCACGTACCGGCCTTGCGGCCCGTGCAGCGTGATCTCGATACCACCGGAGTGCCCGGCGTCCGCGAGCAGCTTCTTGGCCCTCGCGACGTCCTGCTTGATCGGCTGGAGCTTGGGGTCGTAGCCGAAGTGCATCGACGTCAGCATCGTGGCAACGCGCACACCCTTGCCGTCGAGCACGGTCTTGATGATCTCATCCGCGTCGATCGCGTACGCGATGGCTTGGCGCACCCGCTTGTCGGCGGTGGGGCCGTTGTAGAGCCCGGTCGGCTTGTGATCCTTGTCCATCTGATGCGCGTAGTACATCAGCTGGATCGTGCGGATGCTCGGCGTGGTCGACAGGAAGATCTTCGGGTGCTTGGCGATGATGTCCGCCAGGTGAGGCGGGATGTTGACCGCCACGTCGATCTCCCCGTTCTGCAACGCCGCCACGCGCACGGCGTCGTCGGGAATCGGGCGGAACACGACGGTCTTGATCTTCGGCGCGCCGCGGAAGTACCCGCCGTTCGCCTCCAGGACGATCTCCTCGTCCTTCGACCACCGCACGAACTTGTAGGGACCGGTGCCGATCGGATTCTTCGTGATGAACGCGGTGTCCTTGTCGGCGTACGCCTTCGGCGGATACATCGACGCCTGATTGAACGTCATCACGACGGTGAACGTCGGCCACGGCTTCTTCGTGTGCACGCGCACCGTGTGCGGGTCCGCGATCTCGACGCGGTCGATGGGCGCGAAGAACGTCGCGCCGCGCAGCTTGCCCTGCCCCTGCGCAAGCCGCTCGAGGCTGAACTTCACCGACGTCGCATCGAAGTCCTCTCCGTTCTGGAACTTGACACCCTTCCGGAGCTTCACCTCCCACGTCGTGGGCGCGACGAGCCGCGGCATGTCGACGGCCAGGAGCGGCACAACCTTCATGTTGGGATCGCGCTCGTAGAGGGTGTCCCAGATGTTGCCGCCCACGTTCGAGGCCGGCGTCTCGGACTGGTTCATCATGTCGAGCGTCGACGGGTCGACGCCCTGGGCGATCACGGCTTTGCCCGCCGGCGCGGCCGATGCCGCGACCGGCGCCGCCAGGGCGAGCACCAGCACCAGGATGATCCTCATGTCGATAGCCTCCTCCGCGAGGGCGGTCTTTGCCGGTGAACGTCGAGCGAAGCGCTGTGGTTCCGATACTCTAGGGGCCGTCCTCGGATGAGTCAAGGTAACGGAGGGCTTCCTCGCGCGTGGCGACGAGTCCGAGCGCCTGCGCCTCGCGCGCTCGCGTCAGCAGGGCCCCCACGGCGGGACCTGGCGGCAGCGCGAAGCGTGTCATGACATCCTCGCCGCGCAGGAGCGGCGGCGCCGCGCGGGCATCCTGCTGCTCCTGCCAGCCGGCCATCAGCTCGCGCACCACCCAGCCGCGCTTCCAGGCGACGAACGGCGAGATCCCGGTGACCGCGGCGGCGTCGGCGGTGACGAGCAGCAGCAGGTCGCGGCTGTCGTCGGCGAGGTCGCGGAAGAACCGATAGCGCGCGCGGGAAGTGATCTCGCCCGATTGCGCGAGATGCATCGGACGCAGGTGGTGGCGCACGAGCCGCTCGACGCTCGCGACCGCGCGCCCCGGAAGCCGCAGGCGCTCGCCGATCGCCCGCGCGCGCGCGGCGCCTCGCAGGTCGTGCTCGAAGAACCGCACGCGGCCGTCGACGAGCCGGCGCGTCTCCGGCTTCGAGACGTCGTGGAGCAGCGTCGCGAGCCGGAGGAGCTGCGCGCGATCGACGCCGCCGCCGACTTCTTCCGCGAGGTGGGCGCGCAAGTCGTCGGCGATCGCGCCGAGCTTCGTCAGCCCGGTCACGAGCCGGTCCGCGCCGTCCACCGCGCGCAGCGAGTGCTCGAGGACGTCGAACCGGTGCGGCCGCGGCTGCGCCGTGCGTCGCATCGCTTCGATGTCGGGAACGAGCGCGCCGAGGAGACCGAGCGCGTCGAGACGGCGCAGCGCCCTCCCCGCGCGTGGGAGCCCGAGCAGGAGCAGCAGCTCATCGCGCTGCCGCTCCGCCGACACGCGCGTGAGCCCCGGCGCGGCAACCCGCACCGCGCGCGTGGCGGCGGCGGTCAGCCGGAACCCGAGGGTCGCTTCGAGACGCACGCCGCGGAGCGCGCGCAGCGGATCGTCGGCGAGGGCGGTCGGACCGGCCGGCCGCAAGCGCGCGGCGGCGAGGTCGGCGAGGCCGCCGGTGGGATCGATGACGGGCGCGCCGCCATCGCGGAGCAGCGTGCGCAGCGGTACCGCGAGCGCGTTGACGGTGAAATCGCGCGCCGCGAGATCCTCTTCGAGGGTCGGCGCGCGCCAGTCGGTGACGTCGAGGCGCCCGGCACCGGCGATGACGCGCGCGGCGCCGCGCTCTTCGTCGAGCACGAGATAGGCGGCGCTCAGGCGATCCGCAACGCGCCGCGCGACGTCGATCGCCCCGCGCGGCACGGTCACGTCGACGTCCACGGCCGGGCGCGTCGAAGGCTGCGTCGCCGGCGGCGAATCGCGAGTCCCTCGTCGCGGGGGCGTGAGACAGGCGTCCCGCACGGCCCCGCCGACGAGCACCGCGTCGCGTCCCGCGCCCGCGGCCACGACCGCCCGCAGCAGCGGCAGCGCGCGCGGGTCGAGCGCCGTCAGCGCAAGCCGCTTCGACATTCGTGGGTGGGCGAAGCCCCCCTCCGAGTCACATCTCGATGCCCGAGGCCCCGATCCGGTACTCCACGATCTCGTCGCTCATCGCGCTGCCGCGATGCTTCACCACGCAGAGCATGCGCGCGAGCCGCGTGCCGACGCGCTCGCTCCCCATCACGATGATGGTGTTGGCGGTCGCGCCGGTGTCGCCGGTGGCGACCTTGCGCGCGAGGAGGTCCTCGAGCCGCGTCTCCTCCGTCGTCACGAGCAGCAGCGTGGTGATCGCGGCGTGGTCGTAGCGGTGCGCGTCGATGAAGTCGCGGTACTTCCACACCGGCAGGCAGATCTCCATCCCGAGCGTCTCGGCGTCGCGGTGGACGGCCTTCCGGTACAGCTCGTCGAAGATGAAGCACTGGATCGAGTCCGCCGGCGAATCCATGGGCTCGACGCCGTCGACGACGAGCCGGCGCGTGCCCGCCGCGAAGTGGAAGTAGAGAAACGGCCGCACGGTGTAGAGCGCCTGGTTGTACGTCGCCTTCCAGTTCCAGTCGAACTCGAAGCTGCCGTCCGGCGTCGGCACCTGGACGTCGCGCACGCGGCCGACCCACGGCAGCGCGTTCGAGTAGAACGCGGCCATGTCGTCGGCGGACGGCATCGGCGCGCTCATCGGCGTGACCGTGTGCGTCCACGGCCTCAGATCCCACGCGAACAGCCGCTTCGCGTACTCGTCGTGCTGCTGCGAGTCGCCGCGGCCGTTCATGTCGAGCACGACGCCGCGCGCGCCGTCCGCCTCGCGGCCGTGATCGGCGAACGTGAGGCCGAGATGGGTCTTGCCGATGCCCGTCGCGCCGTAGACGACGGTGAGCGTGCCCGGCAGCAATCCGCCGCCGAGCATCGTGTCGAGCTTCGCGAGGCCGGTCGAGACGCGCGGAGTCACGGCCGCCGATTCTACCCCGCGCGTCCCTTGCGGTGAAATTGCGCGTCGTAGAGCGCGCGCAGCTCGGGGAGCGTGGTCGCCTGGCCCGGGCCCTTGTCGTCGCGCACGCGCGCGATGCGCGCGAAGCGGAGCGCGAGGCCCGAGGGATACGTCGGGCTCTTCTGGATCTCGTTGTACTCGACCTCGACGACCACGTCCGGACGCACGCGCACGGTGTACCCGTCGTCGCCGACCGCGAGCGCCTCGAGCCGCTCGGTCATCTCGGTGAACTGGCGATCGGTGAAGCCCTTGAACGTCTTGCCGACTTCCGCGAGCCCGTCGCCGTCGACGACCGCCAGGTGATAGTTCGACAGCCAGCCCACGCGCCGCCCCGATCCGCGATCGGCGGCGACGATGACGCAGTCGACGGTCTCCGGCGTCTTCACCTTGAACCAGCGCTTGCCGCGTCCGCCCGGCGCGTAGCCGGACTTCAGGTCCTTCGCCATCACCCCTTCGTGCCCGGCCGCGAGCGCCGCCGCGCGAAACGCTTCGGCCTCTTCGGCGGCGCGCGCGATCGTCCGCTCGGCGAGGTCGCGGCCGCCCGTGACGCGCGTCAGCGCCGCGAAGCGCTCGGCGTACGGGACGTCGATCAGCGGCCGGCCGTCGATCATCAGGCAATCGAAGAGGTGCAGCGCGAGCGGCATCCGTCCGAGCGCCTCTTCGACGTCGTGGACGCGGCGGAAGCGGCGCATCAGCTCCTGGAACGGCAAGGGCCGGCCGTCGCCGCCGAGGGCCACCACTTCGCCGTCGAGGATGAACGGCGCCGAGGCGTAGCCGCGGGCACGCGTGACGACGTCGGGGAGACTGCCGGTGACGTCCGACAGGCGCCGCGACCAGATCGCGACGCGCGTGCCGTCGGAGTGGATCTGCACGCGCGCGCCGTCGTACTTGAACTCCAGCACGGTCTCGCCGCCGTGGGCGCCGAGGACCGCTGCCCAGTCCTCCGCGATCTCCGCCAGCATCGGCAGCAGCGGAACGAAGAGGCGCGGCTCCGCGCTGTCGAGGGCCGCCGCGCCGCCACGGCGCGCCAGCATCGCGACCGCGGAGAGGTCCCCGAGGAAGAGCGCCGCACGCCGCGCGGCCTCGGGGGCGGCGTTGACGCCGGCCGCGATCGCCTCGAGGACGAGCCCGTCCGACACGCCCGTGCGCATCTCGCCGCCGATGATCCGCGCGAGGTATTCCCGCTCCAGCGATGACGCGCGCGCGGCGAGCTGGAGCAGCCGCGCTTCGCGACGTGCGCGCGAGCCACTTCCCGACGCATCGGCGATCTCGGCAAATGCCGCCCCGATTGCGGCAATGGTCAGCGGCTCGCCCTGCGCCTCGGTGGGCGCGTCGCCTTGGCCCCGCCGCGGCCCCGGCAACCCGCGCACGCTGAGCGTCCGCGGATCGGACACGGGAAACGCGCGCCCGCCGAGAAACGCGACGGCGTGCGAAAGCTCGTCCTCGCCCAGTGTTGCGAGATAAGAGGCGACGAGCGCGCGCTTCTCGAGTCGCCCACGCGTGCGCTCGAGCGCTTGACACAGCTCGGCAAACTGGAGAAATCGCCCCACGCGATTACTGTACGTCGCGCCGTTCGAGCGGCGGCTCTATCGCCGCCATCGCATCGTGGGGGATTTAGCCGACGATGAGCGCCAGCGCGCCCGCCCACGCGACGATCGCGAGCAGCGCCGCCCCGGCGCGCAGCAGCTCCGGCACGACGCTCGCACTCCGCACCTGTTGAGTGATCGCGGCCAAAAAAAAGGCGCGACGACGACGATGGATCAGCGGAATCGCGAGCGTGTGCGACGACATGATGGTCTCCTCCCGAATCTCAGAAGCCGCGCAACAGGCCGATGACCTTGCCGAGGATCCGCACTTCGCGCTGCCTCGGATCCACGACGAGCGGAGTCATGGTGGGATTCTCGGGCTTCAGCACGATGCGCTGCCCGTCACGCAGGTAGCGCTTCACGGTCGCTTCCCCTTCGCCCGTCGCATCGGACGCGACCATCGCGACGACGATGTCGTTCGGATGCGCGGTTTCCTGGCGGCGCACGAGCACGAGGTCGCCGTCGCAGATGTGGGCGTCGATCATGCTGTCGCCGCGCACGCGCAGCGCGAACACGTCCTCGCCGCCGTTCGGCAGCGCGCCCGGTGCGAGCGGCAGCTCGCCCTCACGGTTTTCCGCGGCGAGCAGCGGCGCACCCGCGGCGACGCGACCGAGAACCGGCACCGTCCTGAAGCCCGCGAGGGCGCCGGGCTCCGAGAGCGTGAGCGCGCGCGACGTGCGGCCGGCGCTGTGCCGGCGCTGGAGCATGCCCTTCCGCTCGAGCGCGCGGAGGTGATCGAACGCCGCACGCGGCGTGACTCTGAACTTCTCGCCGATCTCGCGGACCGTCGGCGGCACGCCGTGACGGGTCGTGAACGATCGAATGAACGCCAGCACTTCGCGCTGCCGTCCCGTGAGCTCTCGCATGCACCCTCCTCGCTCAGCCCCGACGATACTCAACGGATGTTGAGGTTGTCCACCAAAAAAAGAGGGCGCTCGCGGGCTCCTTACGTGGGCTCCCAGGGGTCGCAGACCGGGCAGCGGATGAAGCCTTGCTCCTGCGCGGCAGCGAACGTCGCGAAGTCCACGCGCTCGCCCGCCGGAATGCGGCGTGCCCAGTCGCACGCGCTGCGATGGAAGAGCTTGGAGCCCCGCTGGGCGCAGTACGGCGCGGTCGACACCGCGACGGGTGTCGGTGACGACAGCTCGGCGGGCGTCGCTTCGGTCTCCGAAGGAAGCGTCTCGAGTGATGCGGCCGTGGACGGCGCCGGCGTTTCGATCGGCGGCGCGATGACCGGATCGGGCTCGTTGATCTTCAGATTCGTCTCGACGGTCGAGCGGAACTCGTCGCTCGCGCGGCGGAACTCACGCATCGCGCGGCCGAACATGCGGCCGAGCTCCGGAAGCTTCGACGGCCCGAAGACGAGCAGCGCGAGCACGCCGATGACGATCAGCTCCTGGAAGCCGATGTCGAACATGCGGCTAGAGTAGCATCGCCGAATCCGGGGAGACGCTGGGCGCGGGCTTGGCCGAAGTGGGAAAAGACTTCCCACACCGGCGACGGGCAGCGACGGTGGCCGTTGAACCTAGGGGCGTGCCCCGATCAGGCACGCCCCTTAACGGCGAGACCGAGGACAACATCTACCTGAAGACCGGGGACGTGATCGTTGTCCCGTGAGGGGGCTTCGCCCCCCGAGCGCTAGACCGGGAGGGCGGGCGCGGTTCTTTCGGGGGGAACGGCGGCGTTCCCCCCCTCGTCATGGCTGGGAGGCGCTCGAGGCTACACGCCGACCGTGGCGCGGCGGATCGCGCTGCGCGCGCGTGTGTCGGCATCGCTCGCTCCGTCGATGGTCGAGCGCAGCGCTTCGAGCACCTCGAACGCCGCGGCGTGCGTCGGGCAATACCAGAGCCGGAGCCGCTTCGTGTCTTCGTCGCGAGCGATCCGGCAACCGCACGGCAACGTGCTGTCGATCCGGAACGTCGGCCCCGGCACCGTCTTCATGATCATGGCGCCCTCCTGTCGTAACGTACAGGGTCTTGCACCACGCTTCCGTGGACTCTGTCGGAGGGCTGACAGGTGGCAGGGTCAGGAAGGCACGCTAGACACCCGCGAGCCTGGCGAGCTCGGTGAACGAGCCGATCGTCACGTCCGCCTCCGGCGCCGGCTCGCCGTGGGGCGCGAAGAGCACGGTGCGCATCCCGACCGCGCGGCCGCCGCGCATATCCGACGGCACGCTGTCGCCGACCATCGCCGCATCGGCCGGCACGACGCCCAGCCGCTCCAGCGCCATCCGGAACAACGGCGGCTCCGGCTTCCCGACCACGACCGGCGACACACCCGACGCGGCGCTGACGGCCGCCACCAGCGCGCCGCACCCCGGCAGGAAATCGCCGCCTTCGATCGGCAGCCGCGGATCGACGTTCGGCGTGATGAGCCGGCCCGTCGCCGCGGCCGCGCGAGACGCGACGGTCAGCCGCTCGTACGAGAGGTCGAAATCGTTGCCGACGGTGACCACGGTCGCCGCGCGGTAGTCCTTCACGTCGACCAGCGTGTGGCCGGCCCGGGTGATCATCGCCGCCACCTCGGGGGCTCCGATCACGAGCACGCGCGACGGCCCGAAGCGCTGGGTGATGACGTCGCCGATGATCTCGAGCGGGGTGAACGCGTGCTCGGCCACGGTGACGCCGAGGGCGTGGAGACGTCCGAGGATGTCGTCCGCCGTGGCGCGGGAGTTATTGGTCAGGAAGGCGATCCGCCGGCCGGCGGCGACGAGCCGCCCGAGCGTCTCGGCGGCACCGGGGCTCAGCGTGTTGCCGTTCCAGACGCACCCGTCGAGATCGAAGACGAACCCCCGGACGCGCTCGAGCACGTCCGGACTCAGGCCCCCTCAGCCGAGCGCTTGAACTCGTCGATCGCGTCGGCGTAGACCTCTTCGGTCCGCGCCGCGACGCTGGCCCAGCTGAACTTCTCCTCGACGCGCTTGCGCCCCGCCTGCCCCATCGCGCGCGCCATCGCCTTGTCCGCGAGCACGCGTTTCAGCGCCTCGGCCAGCTCGTCGGGCCGCGCGGGCGGCACGAGCAGCCCCGTCGTGCCGTCCTCGACCACTTCGAGGATGCCGCCCGTGGCGGACGCCACCACCGGCGTCTCGCACGCCATCGCCTCGAGGTTGATGATGCCGAAGGGCTCGTAGACGGACGGACAGCAGAACACGGCGGCGTGGCTGTAGAGCTGCTTCACCACGTCCGGCGAGACCATCTCGGAGATCCACAGCACGTTCGGATGCTGCGGCACGGCCTTGCGCAGGCGCTCCTCGATCTCCGGCGTGTCCGGCGCCGACGCGCAGAGGACGACCTGCACGCCCGCCGGGAGCTTCTTCGAGGCCTCGAGCAGGTGGAAGATGCCCTTCTGGTCGGTGATCCTCCCCACGAACAGCACGTACGGCTGCTTCACGCCGAGCCGCTCGAGATGGTCACGGGCTTCGATGCGCCGGTAACGCTCGGGATCGATGCCGTTGTGGAGGACGACGACCTTCCGCGCGTCGACGTCGAAGTGCTCGATGATGTCTTCACGCATCTTCGCGGACACGCCGATCACGCGATCGGCCGTCTCCACGGCCGTCTTCTCGATCCACGACGACAGGAGGTAGCCGCTCCCGAGCTGGTCGGCTTTCCACGGCCGCAGCGGCTCCATGCTGTGCAGCGTGACGACGAGCGGGATGCGGTGGAGGGTCCGGATCCACAGCCCGGCCATGTCCGCGTACCAGGTGTGCGCGTGGGCGACGTCAGCGTCCACGGGATCGCGCGCCATCGCGAGCCCGATCGAGAGGGTCTCGAGCGCCGGGGCGAAGAGCGGCCCGTCCTTGCCCGCCTTCAGCCGCTCCCACGGCGCGTACCCCTGGACGGTCACGGGCCCGCTCGACGGGTCCCGCTGACCGAAGCACCGCACCTCCACCGACATCCGCTTCGAGAGCGCCTGGGTGAGCTGGTCGACGACGACGCCGGCGCCCCCGTAGATGTGGGGCGGGTACTCCCGCGTGAGCATGAGGGCTTTCATGAGCTCAGGATAGCGTGCCGCGCTACGCCGGCGCTTCGTCCTCCTCGCGCCGCTCGAGCTTGCGCGAGACGGTGCGGACGTCGATGCCGAGCAGCTTCGCGGTCAGCGTTTTGTTGCCGCGGGTCACGCGCAGGGTCTCGTCGAGCAGGCGCTGCGAGACTTCCGCCAGCGGCGTCCCGATGCGCACGGTGAGGCTGCCCTCGGGGAGCGGCGTCGCGCCGGCGATCTCCTCGGAGAGGTCGGTGAGGTCCATCAAGGCGCCGCGCGCGAGCACCACGCCGCGCTCGATGACGTTCTCCAGCTCGCGCACGTTGCCCGGCCACGAGTAGCCTTCGAGGCGGCGGATCGCGTCGTCGGTGAAGCCTTCGAGCCGCCGGTTGTTCTTCGCCGAGTAGACGTGCAGGAAATGCTGGGCGAGCAAGCGGATGTCCTCGCGCCGATCGCGCAGCGGCGGCACGGTGATCGAGATCACGTTGAGGCGATAGAAGAGGTCCTCGCGGAACCGCTTCTCCCGCACCATCTGCGCGAGGTCCTGGTTCGTCGCGGTGACGATGCGCACGTCGACCCGCTGCGTGCGCGTGCCGCCGACGCGCTCGAACTCACCTTCCTGCAGGACGCGGAGGATCTTCGGCTGCGTGACCGGCGAGAGGTCCGAGACTTCGTCGAGGAACAACGTCCCGCCGTCGGCGAGCTCGAAGCGTCCTTCCTTGCGGCCCGCGGCGCCGGTGAAGGCGCCCTTCTCGTAACCGAAGAGCTCGGATTCCAGCAGCGGCTCCGGCAGCGCCGCGCAGTTCACGGCGACGAAGTTCCGGTTGCGGCGCCCCGAGCGCTCGTGGATGGCGCGCGCGACGCCTTCCTTGCCCGCGCCGCTCTCGCCCTGGATGAGCACCGTCGCCGAGCTGTCCGCGACCTGCTCGACCAGCGTCATCATCCGGCGGAACGCCGGGCTGCCGCCGATCATCGCGCCCCGGCTGCGGAGGTCCTCGACCTGCTTCTCGAGCACGCGATTGCGCTCGAGGAGCGACCGGCGCTCGAGCGCCTTGCGCACGGCGTTCAGGAGCTGCTCGCCGCGGAACGGCTTGGTGATGAAGTCGCACGCGCCGTCCTTGATGGCGTTGACGGCTTCCTCGATCGTGCCGAACGCGGTCAGCAGGATGACGTCGATGTCGGGCTGGAGCGTCTTCGCCGCGTGCAGGAGCTGCATGCCGGTGAGACCGGGCATCCGGATGTCGCTCAGGATCAGGTCGAAGCCGCCGCCCTGGAGCTGATCGAGCGCGGACCGGCCGTCCGGCGCCAGCGCCACGCGGTAGCCCGCGCGCGTCAGCGTGCGCTGGAGACTCTCCCTGAGTCCGGGATCGTCGTCCGCGACCAGGAGCATCGGGCCTTCAGACACGCGCGGCTCGCTGGAGCGGGATGCGGATCGAGAACATCGTCCCCTCGCCCGGGCGGCTCTTCCACGAGAGCTCGCCGCCGTGCTCGTCGGTGATCTGCCGCGCGATCGACAGGCCGAGGCCCGTGCCCTGCGGCTTCGTGGTGAAGAACGGCTCGAACAGCCGCTCGCCGACCTCCTGCGGGATGCCCGGTCCGGTGTCGGCGACGTCGATCTCGACGTGCTCGCCGCGCAGCCGGCTCGACAGCGTGATCGCGCCGCCGGCCGACAGCGCCTCCATGGCGTTCTTCACGAGGTTGTGGATCGCCTGGCGCAGCAGCGTGCGGTCGATCTCCATCAGCGGGATGTCCGGGTCCACCTCGACCTCGATCGTCAGCCCCTGCCGCGTGGCGACGGGCCGGATGAAGTCGGCGAGCTCCTTGAGCAGGTGGTTGACCGACTCGTCGTCGAAGTGCGGCTTGGGGAAGCGCGCGAACGCGAGGTACTCCTCGGTGAGCTGGTCGAGCGCGGTGACCTGGTCGCGGATCGCGCTCACGAGCCCGACGGCCTCCTCACGGTCGCCCTCGCCCGGCGCGCGCACGATGTCCTGCAGCATCTCGGCGTTCAGCTCGATCGCGGCGATCGGGTTGCGCACCTCGTGCGCGACCTTCAGCGAGAGCCGGCCGACGGTGGCCATCCGCTCCGCGACGAGCAGCTCCTCCTGCGCGGCCTGCAGCCGCTGCAGCGTCCCCGTCAGCTCGACGTTGAGGCGCTCCACCTCCTCGCGCGCGCGCCGCTCGCGATCGGCGACGTGGCCGAGCGCCCACGCCGGCAGTCCGACGAGGCCCACGAGGATGACGACCGCCGTCCACGCGGCCTGGGGCGGCGCGATCCAGGCCGCGGTCCAGTAGAGGAGGGCGGCGACGAGCGCCAGCCCGAGGCCCATCCAGCGCCCGAAGTAGTAGGCGTTGACCGCGACGAGCGGATAGAAGAGGTTGACGAACGGGCTGTCACCGCCGCCCGTCAGGTAGAGCAGCGCGAAGATGAGCGCGAGGTCGACCGCGAGCGCGGCGCTGAAGATGAGCCGCGTCGCGCGCGGGTTGATCGTGACGAGCGCGAAGACGGCGATCTTGTACGCGCCGAACCAGATGACGAGCGAGTAGAGGTCGATCCGGTAGCGCGGGCGCAGCGGCGCCAGACCGAGACTCGCGAGGCCGCCGACCATGACCACCGCGAGGAGCACCGCGAACACGCGCTCGTCCCGCTCGAGCAGGCGGAAGATCGCGTGCCACGGCTTGCGCTCGGCCACGGACGCGATTATACGGGCCTGCGGCTCTTGCGGTATGCGGCGTAACCGATGACGGCGGCGAGCAGGATCATCCCCGCGAGGATGAGGATGCGCTGGACGTCGTGCACGCCGCGCATGATCTGCGGCAACTGATCGGTGAAGAGGTAGGCGACGCCGAAGCCGAGCGGTACGCCGATCAGCGCCGCGATGCCGTCGACGGCCAGGAACTTCCAGAACGGGATGCGGACGATGCCGGCCGTCAGGTACGCCGCGGCGCGGAAGCCCGCCACGAAGCGCGCGGTGAAGACGATCTTCATGCCGTGCCGGTGGTAGGCCTCGACGACGACCTGCTCCCGCTCGGGCGTCAGCACGAAGCGCGTGATCCGCCAGTCCATGATGTGCTCGCCCCAGTGATGGCCGATCCAGTAGAGGGCGACGTCACCGGACAGCACGCCCACGAAGCAGACGATGAGCGCGAGCCACCACCGGATCACTTCCTGGCTCGCGAGGATCCCGGCGGCGAAAATCGGCGCCTCTTCGGGGATGGGAGCCCCGAGCCCGGCCACGAACAAGACCAGGAAGATCCCGGCGTACGTGAAGCGCTCGATGAGATCGGCGACCAACGGCGAAAGTGTATACTGCGCCCACGCCGTCTCCCCTCATCGTCCACACCGAAGCGTCCGTCGGCTTCGGCGGTCAGGAGCTCAGGATCCTCGCCGAGTCCCGGTGGTTGCGCGACCACGGCTGGGACGTGCTCATCGTCGCGCAGCCCGAGGGTCGCCTCTTCGCCGAAGCGCGCGCCGTCGCCCTGCCCGTGGCCGCCGTCGCCATGCGGAGCGCGTTCGACCTCCGCGCGATCGTCGCGCTGCGCCGTCTGTTCTCCGAGCGCGGCGCGCGTCTCGTGCACACGCACAGCTCGGTCGATAGCTGGGCCGGCGGTCTCGCCGCGCGGTCGCTCGGGATCCCCGTCGTGCGCAGCCGTCACGTGACGATCGCGGTGCCGCGACGCCGAACGCTCGTGTATCGCCTCGCCCACCGGATCCTCACCAGTGCGGAACGCGTGAAGAGTGTCCTGACCGCGTCGGGCGTCGACGGGAACAAGATCGTGGCGGTGCCGCCGGGCGTCGACACGGCGCGCTTTCATCCGGACGTCTCCGGCACCGCGGTGCGCGCGGAGCTCGGCCTCGCCGGCCCGGTCGCGGGCCTCGTGGCGAACATCCGCGGCTCGAAGGGCCACGACGTGTTCCTCGACGCCGCGCGCGAGGTGCGCGCCGCGCTGCCCGACGCGCGCTTCCTGATCGTCGGCGACGGCGTCGGATACGACGACGTGCGCGCGCGCGTCGACCGGCTCGGGCTCGCGCAGGCGGTCGTGATGACCGGGTTCCGGCGCGACATCCCGGAGGTGATGGCCGCCCTCGACGTCCTCGTGCTGCCGTCGATCCGCTCGGAGGCGACGTCCCAGGTGATCGTGCAGGCCCTCGCGGTCGGCACGCCGGTCGTGGCGACGAGCGTCGGCGGGAGCCCCGAAGTCATCCGCGACGGCGAGACCGGCCGTCTCGTGCCTCCGAACGATGCGCACGCGCTGGCCGCGGCGATCGTCGCCACCCTTCGCGACCGCGCGGGCGCGCGCGCGATGGCGCGCGCGGGCCAGACGTTCGTTCGCGATCACCTCTCGATCGACGCGCAGATGGCGACGACCACGGGAGTCTATCGCGAGCTCCTTGGATGACCGTCCACGTCGGGACGTCCGGCTACAACTATCCGGAGTGGCGCGGGAGCTTCTATCCCAAGGAGTTGCCGGCGTCCGCGATGCTGCGCCACTACGGCGAGCGCTTCGGCACGGTCGAGATCAACGCGACGTTCTACCGGATGCCGACCGCGAAGTCGCTCACCGATTGGGCCGCAGCCACGCCGCCGGGCTTCGTCTTCACGCTGAAGGCGCCCCAGCGGATCACCCACATGCGCCGTCTGCGCGACATCGACGAGCCGCTGCGCGTGTTCTGCGACACCGCGCGCCTGCTCGGGCCCAAGCTCGGCCCGCTCTTCTTCCAGCTTCCGCCGAACTTCAAGAAGGACACGGGACGGTTACAGGACCTGCTCGCGCAGGTGCCGCCGGATCTCCGGTGCGCCGTCGAGTTCCGGCACGCGTCGTGGTTCGCGGACGACGTCTACGCGGTGTTACGCAGTCGCGACGCCGCGCTGTGCGTCGCCGACACGGAGGACGGCCGCACGCCCGACGAGGCGACGGCTTCCTGGGGCTACTACCGGCTCCGCAACATCGACTATCCCGACGCCGAGCTCGCGGCGTGGGCCGCCGCGCTCACCCGCCCCGGGCGCGGCGTGGTCTTCTGTTACTTCAAGCACGAGGACACGGGCACGGGTCCCGCGCTGGCCGCGCGGTTGCGCGGGATGCTCGCGACGCTGACCGCGGATCCTACAGGTCGTTCCCGGAATACGACTGGTTGAAGGATTTGTTGCAGAGCGGGAAGTCGGGAACGATGTTCTTCAGCAGGGCGTACGACAGTGGCCGCCAGTTCAAGAAGGACGGGTCCATCACCTTCACGCGGTAGAGCCGCCCGTCGCCGCCGCCCATCACCCAGTGGGTGATCGCGCCGCGCCAGCCCTCGACCAAGGAGAAGGCCGGAGCGAATGCAGGGAGCGCGGGCAGAGGCTCGACCAGCGGTCCGGCCGGCAAGCGCTCCACGGCCTGGCGGATCAGCGTGACCGACTCCCGCGCCTCCTCCACCCGCACGAGGGTCCGTGCCTTGACATCGCCCACGTCATGGACGGGAACCCGGAAGGACAAGTCACCGTAGGCCGCGAACGGGCGATCCCGGCGTACGTCGATATCGATGCCCGAGGCGCGGGCCACGTAACCAAGCACCCCGTGATCCCGGGCGGTGCGAGTGGTCAGTCGCCCCGTCCCATCGAGCCGGTCGAGGACGAGCGTGTTCTCGAGCGCCAGCCCGACGATCTCATCGAAGTCCCGGACGGCGGATTCGACCTCGGCGGGCAGGTCGAGGCCGGCCGGGAGATCGGCGCGGACGCCCCCGGGGACAATGGCGCCGCGGAGCAGACGACTGCCCGTGAGTCGCTTGTTCAGGCGCAGCAGGCGCTCGCGGATCCGGAAGCAATCCATCTCGAGGAAGATGACCCGGAGGTATTTCGCCCGGTCGGAGACCGGTTTTCCGGCCGCCGCCTCCACGGCCTGGCAGAAGGCCAGCGAATGCCCGACGGTCGTATCCCCGGAAATTCGCTCCGCCAGCTCGACTCCCGCCGCGGGATCACGGCCTTCGAAGAGCTTCTCCGTGCCCTTGTGCGTGAAGTACAGCCGGGACTTCATGTCGATGAGCGTCTCGCCCACGACGCTGAATCGGAAGTGCCCCGGCTCGATGATCCCGGCGTGTACCGGACCGACGGGGATCTCATAGACGCCCTCGCCCCCGACCTCGGTGAACGGGAACGGCCGCCCGTCGTCCGTGAAGTCGCGCGGGACGGCATCCTTGCGAAGGGGAAGAGCGCAGTGGAGCTCCTTGTCCCGAACCGCGTTGACATCACTCACGCGATCCGCGAACTCCTCGGCGAGCATCCGGGTGATCTGCGGCAAGCGAGTCATCGCCCGACGATCTCCACGATCTGCTCCAGCAGCGTCTGGAGCGGCGCCGGCACCGTGAGGCCGAGGACGGCCAACGCCGCCATGCAGGCACCGAGAGGAACCAGCGGCCACCGGCTCCCCTCGCCCACGGCCGTGCCCACGGGAGGCGCACCGTAGAGCATGCGTGCTACCGTGAGATCGGATGATCGTCCACGTCCTCGCCTGCGACTACGACGGGACGATCGCCGACGACGGACGCCTCGCGCCGGAGACCGCCGCGGTCCTCGCGCGCGTGCGCGAGTCGGGGCGTAAGCTCTTCCTCGTCACCGGCCGGATGCTCGACGACCTCAAGGGCGTCTGCCCGGACGTCGACCGCGTCTTCGATCTGATCGTGGCCGAGAACGGCGGTCTTCTCTACATTCCCGACCGCCGTGAAATCCGGCGGCTCGGCGACGCGCCGGAGCCCGCACTGATCGAAGCGCTCCAGCGGCGCGGCGTCCCGTTCGACCTCGGCGCCGCGATCCTCGCGACCACCGCCGCGTATTCCGAGGCGGCACTCGCGGCGATCCGCGAGGCGGGCGTCGAGCGCACGCTCGTCTTCAACAAGGGCGCGCTGATGCTGCTGCCCGGCGGCGTGACGAAAGGCACGGGCCTCGCCGCCGCGCTCGACCTGGCGCAGCTCTCCGCGCGCAACCTCGCGGGCGTCGGCGACGCCGAGAACGACCACGCGTTCCTCTCGATGTGCGAGTGCGCCGCGGCCGTGGCCGACGCCGTGCCCGCGTTGCGCGAGCGCGCGGACGTGGTGACCTCCGCCGCGGGCGCCGCCGGCGCGCGCGAGTTCGCCGAGCAGCACGTGCTGCGCGATCTCGCCGACCTCACCGCGCGGCTCGCGCGCCACGATCTCAAGATCGGCGAGGACGTCGCGGGCGCGCCGGTCGGTGTCGGCGCGCACGGGACGCACATGCTCGTCGTCGGCCCGTCGGCCACCGGCGAGACCTCGCTCACCGCGGCGCTGCTCGAGCAGCTCATCGACGCCGGGCGCAGCGCGTGTCTCATCGATCCCGAAGGCGACTGCCGCACGCTCAGCGATCTTCAGCACGTGATCGTGATGGGCGGCAGGGGCGAGCACGCGCTCCCGACGCCGGACGAGCTCGGGCAGCTCCTCGGGCGGCCGGGGCAGAGCCTCGTGCTCGACCTCTCGGCGCTGTCGCGCGCCGAGAAGGTCACGTACGCGACGAAGGTGCTCGCGACCGCGAACGCGGTGCGCGGCACACGCGGTGTGCCGCACTGGCTCATCATCGACGAAGCGCACCACATCTTCCCGGCCGAAGGGTCGCAGGCCATGGATCTGCTGCCCGTCGGCACGGAGTCGTTCTGTCTGATCACGCTCGGCGTGGAGCACCTGCCGCGCGAGGTCGTGGACAGGATCGACGCCATCGCCTCGACGGATCTCGACGCGTTCCGCCGGACGACGGCGGCGGCGTTCGGGCGGCACGTCCACGGCCTGCGGCTGCCGACCGGCGCGCCGCTCGAGCGCGGCGAGGCCGCGATCGCGTGGCGTGATGCGGATCGGTCCGCGGTCCGCCTGCGCGTGAGCGCGCGGCGCATCGAGCACCGGCGGCACATCCGCAAGTACACGGAGGGCGAGCTGCCGCCCGACCGCAGCTTCTACTTCCGCGGGCCCGAGCAGGCGCTGAATCTCAGAGCCGCGAACCTCGCGCGGTTCGTCGAGCTCGCCGAGGGTGTCGACGAGGGGACGTGGGCGCATCACCTGCGCGCGGGCGATTACTCGGGATGGATCGAGGAGATGATCAAGGACGCCGATCTCGCCGCCGAGATCCGCCCCCTCGAGCAGGACTCCCTGCCGCCGTCGGAGTCGCGCCAGCGCGTGATCGAAGCGATCCGCCGCCGCTACGCCGTCTAGCCTTTCGGGTGGCCCGCGCTCGTCCAGCGCACGTCCGTCGAACACGTGTCGTCGCGCAGCCCCAGGAACGTCGGGTGGCGGAGCTTGCCGTCGTCCGTGCGTTCCGTGAATCCGATTTGCGCGACCAGCTTGGGCTCGACCCACGTCACCCCGCGCTCACGCGGGGCATCCTTGAAGGGTGACGTCGGACGAACCAGCAACTTCATCCGGCGCATCAGGTGATCCAGCGTCTTGCCCGTGAAGCCCGTGCCGACCTTGCCGGCGTAGCGCAAGGCGCCGTCGGCCCACGCGCCGACGATCAGCGCGCCGAAGTGCGTCCGGCTGCCACCGGGTGCGGTGAACCCGCCGATCACGAACTCCTCCTCCGCGCGCACCTTCACCTTGCGCCAGAGCGGCGAGCGCGTACCCGCGGCGTAGACCGAGCGTCCGTCCTTCGCGATCAGTCCCTCGAGGCCGCGCGCGTGCGCCGCCTCGAACGCCTTGAACCCGTCGTCGGCGAGCCGGCGCGCGAGCATGAGCGTCTTGCCCGCGGTGACTTCACGCTCGAGCGTGGCGCGGCGCTCGGTGAGCGGGCACGCGCGGAGGTCCTTCCCGCGCGCGTAGAGGCAGTCGAACGCCACGAAGACCGGCGGCGACGCGGCCTCGCCGACCGTCCTTCGCTGGAGGAGCTGGAAGCGCGAGATGCCGCGACGGTCGAAGATCACGACTTCGCCGTCGAGGACGAGCGTGGGCGCGCGCAGCCTGGCGATCGCGGCGGCGACCTCCGCGAACTCGTCGGTGCGGTCCTTCATGTTGCGAGTGAGCAGCGTGACCACGCGGCCTTCCTTGTAGGCGAGAAACCGGAAGCCGTCGTACTTCTCCTCGTAGACCCAGCCCGGCTGGTGAAACGGGTCGTCGACGAGGGTGGCGAGCATCGGCGCCACCCGGAACGGGATGCGCACCGGAGCGGCCACGCTCCGCGCCGTGGCCACGCTCAGCCGGCGCAGCGCGCGCGAGTGCGGTCCGCGGCGGAGCGCGCGCGCTCGGGATCGGTGCCCGCCGCTTGCTCGCGCTGGCGCGCGGTCGCGCCCGCGGCCTTCGCGATGGCGGCCATCGTGCGGCGCGAGACGACCGACAACGGCCGCGTCTGCGTCAGGTCGTCGCTGGACGCGTGCTCGTCGCGGTGCTTGATGAGGAGCCAGGTGCGCGGGCCACGCGTGCGCACGAGCACCCACGAGCCGCGCAGCTTCTTGCCGTGGAGGCGGAACTTGAGCTGTCCCTTCGCGAGCGCCGTCCCGACGTCCGGTGACTCGGGCTCCCACGTGCCGTTGTCCCAGATCATGACGGTGCCGCCGCCGTACTCGCCCTCGGGGATCACGCCCTCGAAGTGGTTGTAGTCCATCGGGTGCGGCTCGGTCTGCATCCCGAGGCGCTTCACGGCGGGATCGAGCGACGGCCCCTTCGGCACGGCCCACGACAGCATCGCGCCGTCGTGCTCGAGCCGGAAGTCGTAGTGGAGATGTCCCGCGCGGTGCTTCTGCACGACGAACTCGCGGGCGCCTCTGGACTCGCGGGCGCCCGGGCTTCGCCCGCCCGCTCGGCTGCCGGGCCGCCCCGGCGGCTCGGGCGTGATCCGGAAGTCGCGCTTGCGGGTGTACTCGGCGAGCACGCCGTACCGGCTGAGGTCCTTCGCCGACGGCGTCCGTCGACTCGCCATGCTCGAATTGTACGCGCGCGGTGGAAGCCCTGCCGAGCGGGCGGGCGCTCGAGCGCCCGGGAGCCCGCGGGTTCAGTGATAGAGGAGCCAGTACACGAGGACGCCGGTGATCGAGACGTAGAGCCAGATCGGCAGCGTCCATCGCGCGATCCGCACGTGGCGTGTGAACGTGCCGCGCGTGAACGCGCCGGCCAACCCGCCGCCCGCCACGGCCCCGCGCCAGCCGTGGTAGATCGTCGTCAGCGCGAGGGGCACGATCACCGCCGCGAGCACGATGTGCGTGATCAGCAGCACGAAGTACACGACGCGGATCCACCCCTGCCCCGTGAACGCGCGCGAGCCCGCGTGGTAGTGGTACGTCACGTACGAGAGCAGGAACAGCGTCGAGACCGTGAACGCGCCGAGCATGCAGCTCACGTGCGCGACCACGCGGCGCCGCCGGATGAACAGCCAGCCCGCCACCAGGAGCCCGGCGCTGATCGTGTTGAGACAGGCGTTCACGAGCGGCAGCGCCGTCACGTCGAACGCGGCCGGCCGCGCCGCGCGCTCCATCGTCATCAGCGCGCCGACCAGACCGACGACGACCAGCGTGACGGCGCCGATCGTCGCGAACGCGATCCGATCGTTCATGGCATCCTCTTCTACCATGGATGATCTCACCACCTTCGACGCGACCGCGCAGGCGGACCTCGTGCGGCGGCGCGAGGTCACGCCGATCGAGCTGGTCGACGCCGCGATCCGGCGCATCGAGCGGCTGAATCCACGACTCAACGCGCTCGTCACGCCGCTCTTCGACGAGGCGCGTGCGCTCGCCGCCGACCCGCCCGCGGGGCCGTTCCGCGGCGTGCCGTTCCTGATGAAGGACCTGCAGGCGACGTGCGCCGGCGTGCGCCACACGGGCGGATCGCGACTCCTCGCCGATTTCGTCGCGCCGATGGACACCGAGCTCGTCACGCGCTTCCGTGCCGCCGGCCTCGTCATCGTGGGGACGACCAACACGCCGGAGTTCGGCATCCTGCCGACGACGGAGCCGCATCTGCACGGCGCGACGCGAAACCCGTGGGATCCGACGCGCTCCACGGGCGGATCGAGCGGCGGATCGGCCGCCGCGGTCGCGGCGCGGATGGTGCCGATGGCGCACGCCAACGACGGCGGCGGCTCGATCCGGATTCCCGCGAGCTGCTGCGGGCTCTTCGGGATGAAGCCGACGCGCGGCCGCAATCCGCTCGGCCCGTTCGTCGGCGACATCATGAACGGCCTCGTCGTCGAGCACGCGGTGACGCGCTCGGTGCGCGACAGCGCGGCGCTGCTCGACGCGACCGCCGGCGCCGACGTCGGCGCGCCGTACTGGGCGCCTCCCGTCGCGCGGCCGTTCATCGAGGAGGTCGGCACGCCGCCGGGCCGCCTCCGCATCGCGGTCGTCACCACCGCGCCGATCGGCGTGCCGATTCACGCCGACTGCGTCGCGGCGGTGCGCGACGCCGCGTCGCTCTGTGCCCGGCTCGGCCATCACGTCGAGGACGCGACGCTGCCGGTGTCCGGGGAAATGGTCACCGAGTGCTTCATCACCGTGTGGACCATCGGCGTCGCGTGGACGCTCGATTCGATGGCGCGCCTGACCGGGCGTGAGATCACGCCGGGCAGCGTCGAGCCGCTGAGCGCGGCGCTCGCCGAAGCCGGCCGCCAGCGCAGCGGCGCCGACTATCTCGCCGCGATCCAGGGCCTGCAGATGATCAGCCGCGCGGTCGCGACCTTCATGCAGGACTGGGACATCGTGCTCACGCCGGTCCTCGCCGAGCCGCCGACTCCGCTCGGTGCGTTCGACAGTCCCGCCGACAACCCGCTCGCCGGCTTCCTGCGCGCGGCGGAGTACGTGCCGTTCACGCCGATCGTGAACGGCACCGGCCAGCCCGCGATGTCGGTCCCGCTGTTCTGGAACGCCGCCGGCCTGCCCGTCGGCGCGCACTTCATCGGGCGCTTCGGCGACGAGGCGACCCTGTTCCGCCTCGCCGCGCAGCTCGAGGCCGCGCAGCCCTGGGCGGGTCGGATTCCTCCCATCGCCTGAGTCGCTGGCATCCCGCCCGCAAGGTGGAAGGGGCACTCGGGACAGCTGGGATGTTTGTGGGAGGTGCCGAGCGATGAAACGTCTGGGAGTCCTCGTTCTGTCCGCGGTCGTGGTCGCCGGATGCGCGACCTCGAGTCCGACGGGCTACCGCACGTCCGGCGGGACGTACGTGAACCCGGCGTATGGGAAGAGCGCGAGCCAGCAGGCCGCGGACACGGCGACCTGTGAGCAGATCGCGAAGGATCAGAGTCACCGAACGGCGGAAACCGCAAAGGGCGCCGGCGTCGGCGCCGCGGGCGGCGCGCTTGCCGGGGCGGCGGCGGGAGCAGCCATCGGTGCTGCGACGGGCGGTGACGTCGGCAAGAGCGCCGGAATCGGCGCTGGTGTCGGCGCGGTGGGTGGTGCGGCGACCGGCGGGGGCGTCACGCTTTCGCCGGCCCCTTCGTCAACGCCTCTTCGAGCTCCGTCAGCGCGCGGATGATGCCGTCGGGCCGCACCACGCATCCGGCGGGCAATCCCGCGCCGACCCGATCGATCCAGATCCCGCGCATGCCCAGCCGCTGGGCACCGGCGACGTCGAAGTCGAGATGGTCGCCCACCATGCACGTGTCGTCGGGCCGCGCGCCGAGCGTGTCGAGCGCGTGGCGATAGACGGCCTCGTCCGGCTTGCCCGCGCCGAACTCGCCCTCGATCACGATCACGTCGAAGTAGCCGGCCAGCGCGTGCCGCGTGATCTTGTCGCGCTGCTGTGACGCGTCGCCGTTGGTGACCATCCCGAGCCTGACGCCGTTCGCGCGCCATCCTTCGAGACAGGCGCGCGCGTCGGGGAAGAGCCGCATGCGGTCGCGACGCCGCTTCCAGAACTCGGTGGCGATCGATGCCGCCAGCGCCGGATCGGGCCGGCCGAGGCTCTCGAGCGCGCGCACCACGATCTTCGTCCACGCGCCGAGCATGTTCACCCGTTCCCGACGGTGGCGCGTCGGATCTTCCCAGAACGTGCGGCGGCTCTCCACCACGGCAGGCACCAGCGTCTGCGCGTCGACGACGGCGCCACTGCAGCCGACGCCGCACGCCGCCGCCCAGCATTCGTCGACGCCGCCGGAGTAGTCGAGCAGCGTGTCGTCGAGGTCGAGGAGCAGGGTCTTCACGTGTCGATTGTAACGGTTTCCTCTTCCCGGCCCCGTTCAGGGTCGCTCCGTGTGTCGGGGAACCGACGCGTCAGTGCCCCGCTGACATGTCGTGCCGCGGCGCGTGGGATCCATTGCGGTGGTGTGATCGCTAGTTAGCCGACGGCACGCGGGGCGCCGCTCTTGCTCCCCTCTCCGCGCCATGTCGACGCCGACGGGCTTCCACGTGGTCGTCGTCCGCTCCGACGGCCGTGGTGCGCGGCACGTCAGCGTGCCGCGCTGGAGCACGCGCGTCGCCGCGACCGTCATCGTCGTCGGCACGCTCACGAACGTCGCGCTCGTCGCCGACTACACGCGCCTCCGTCGCGAGCACAGCATCGTCCTCGCGAGCCGCGAGCACCTCGACGAGCGCGCGCCGCTCGAGCGGCGTCTCGCTGAGCTGCGCGACGAGATCGTCGGCTGGGACGCGTGCACGCCGCGATCCTGAAGCCGCTCGGCGGCGAGCGGCGCGCGCCGGCGGCCGGCGTCGGCGGGCCCGCGGGCGCGATCCAGGGCGGCAAGGCGGCCGATCAGATCGACACGCTGCTCGCGCACGTGCGCGCGGAGAGCCAGCGCCTGCGCGCCCTCGCGGGCGTCACGCGCGAGACCGGCCGTGTGCTCGCGGCGCTGCCGGCGCAGCTGCCGCTGCGGGGCGCCGTCAACTCGGGCTTCGGAATGCGCCCGTCGCCGTGGACCGGCTCGCCCGAATTCCACGCGGGCGTCGATCTCGCGGCACGCCCGGGAACGCCGGTAGTGGCCTCGGCGTCGGGCACCGTGCGATTCGCCGGCGCCGCCGCCGGCTACGGAACGAGCGTCGTGCTCGAGCACGGCCACGGCATCGAGAGCCGGTACGGTCACCTGCAGTCGGTGTCGGTCGCGCGCGGTCAGCGCGTGGAGCGTGGCCAGCTCATCGGGCGCAGCGGCAGCACCGGTCGCAGCACGGCGCCCCATCTCCACTACGAGGTCCTCGTCGACGGCCGCGCCGTCGACCCGCGCCGGCTGGCGCGCGACTAGAGGCTGCGGGCAGCCCGGCGGCGGCCGCGGTGGGTCACCGCCTCCGGTCCTCGCGTTCCCGAGTCGGCGGACGACCCACCGGGCTGCCGTCGGGCTTTGCCGCGGCCTCTAACGCTCGGCGATTTCCGGAAGATCAGAGCCAGGCTTCGAGAGCGAGGGATCGAACAAGGCGTACGGGTTGACGTTCGCGAGCGCGGCGGTGATCGACTCGGCCACGCCGGGGTGGCGCGCGCGCAGCGTCGTCAGGAACTCGCGGATCTCGCGCCGCACGCTTTCCTTCTCGCCGCACACGCAGCCGACCGTGCCGAAGCCGAGCGCCTGCGCGTAGGCCGCGGTCAGGTCCTCGGTGACGAACGCCAGCGGACGCACGAGGCGCAGCCCGCCTTTGCGCGAGCGCGCGACCGGCGGCAAGGAGGCGATGCGCCCGTTGAAGAGGATGTTGCGCAGCAGCGACTCCGCGCAGTCGTCGGCGGTGTGCCCGAGCGCGAGGACCGTGCAGCCGAGCTCGCCCGCGATCGTGTAGAGCGCGCGCCGGCGTTGCCGGCTGCAGATATCGCAGCCGTGCGCGATGCCTTCGGCCACGAGGCGCAGCGTCGACGGCTCGTCGCGCACCTCCCATGCCACGCCGAGCGCCTCGATCTGCGCGGCCAGCCCGCGGATCGGCGCCTTGAACTTCCCCTGCTCGACCGTGACGGCCACGACGTCGTAGGGAAACGGCGCGCGGGCGCGATACGCCACGAGCGCGTGCAGGAGGCAGAGACTGTCCTTGCCGCCGGAGACGCCGACGGCCACGCGATCGCCGGGGCGGAGCATCGAGAACCGTCCCATCGCGCGCCCGACGAGGTCGAGCACGGCGCGCTCCACGTCACGCGTGGCCACGGTGGTCATGCGCCATACTGTACGCGATGCCCGAGCTGCCGGACGTCACCGCCTATCTCGTCGCGCTCGAATCACGGATCGTCGGGCAGCCGCTCACCGGGATCAGGATCGCGAGCCCGTTCCTGCTCCGGTCGGTCGATCCGCCGCTGCGCGAGGCGTTCGGCAAGCCGGTCGTCGGCCTCCGCCGCGTGGGCAAGCGCATCGTGATGGAGCTGCCCGACCAGCTCTTCGTCATCATTCACCTGATGATCGCGGGGCGGCTCCACTGGAAGGACGCGCCCGCCGCGCGCATCCCCGGCGGCAAGCGCGGGCTCGCGGCGTTCGATGTCCCCACGGGCACGCTGCTCTTCACCGAGGAAGGCACGAAGAAGCGCGCCGCGCTCCATCTCGCGCGCGGCGAAGGAGCGCTCGCCGCGCACGACGCGGGCGGCATCGAGCCGCTCGAGGCGGATGTCGCGGCCTTCCGCGCGGCGCTCACGCGCGATAGCCACACCGTCAAGCGCGCGCTCACCGACCCGCGGTTCTTCAGCGGGATCGGCAACGCGTACTCGGACGAGATCCTCCACCGCGCGCGGCTGTCGCCCGTGAAGCTGACGCGCCAGCTCAGCGACGAGGAGATCGCGCGCTTGCACGCGGCGACGCAGGCGACGCTCGGAGACTGGATCGCGCGCCTCACCGCCGAGGCACGAAAGGCGTTTCCCGAAAAGGTCACCGCGTTCCGGCCGGAGATGGCCGTGCACGGACGCTACGGCCAGCCGTGTCCCGATTGCGGCTCGCCGGTGCAGCGCATCGTCCACGCCGACAACGAGACGAACTACTGCGCGCGGTGCCAGACGGGCGGCCGCCTGCTCGCCGACCGCGCGCTCTCGCGCCTCCTGCGCCAGGACTGGCCGAAGTCGCTGGAGGAACTCGAAGCGCTCGGCAAGCGCTGAGGTACAGTAAGGGCACCCATGCACGGCTTGCTCGCGTACGGCATCTACGTTCCGCACTACCGCCTCGACCGCGCGGCGCTCGGCCAGGCGCTCGGCGTCTCCGCCGGGAAAGGCACGCGCTCGGTCGCGTCGTACGACGAGGACAGCACGTCGATGGGCGTCGAAGCGGCGCGCGCCGCGCTGCGCATGGCGCCGGGGGTGACGCCCGCCGCCGTCTGCTTCGCCACCACCGATCCGGGATACCTCGACAAGACCAACGCCACCGCGATCCATGCCGCGCTCGCGCTGCCGGCAAACGCCGGCGCGTTCGACATGATCGGCTCTGTCCGGTCAGGCGCCGGCGCGCTGCGGGCCGCGCTCGATGCGCGACGGCCGACCCTCGCGGTCCTCTCCGACGTGCGCACGGGATTGCCTGCCGGTGGGGACGAGCGTGAAGGCGGCGACGGCGCGGCCGCGTTCCTGTGTGGCGACGACGTCGCGGGCACCGTGATCGCCGAGCCGATCGCCTTCGCCTCCGCGTCGGCGGAGTTTCTCGACCGCTGGCGCGTGCCCGGCGAGAGCGCGTCGCGGCAGTGGGAAGAGCGCTTCGGGGAGCACGTCTACCTGCCGCTCGCGAAGGGCGCGGTGGCCGAGGCGCTGAAGCAGGCCGGGATCGAAGGCTCGGCCCTGCACCACGTGATCGTCGCGGGTCCGCACGGGCGCGCCGCGAAAGGCGCCGCGCGCGCGGTCGGCGCGAAGCCCGAAGCGCTCGGCGACGATCTCACGGGCGTCATCGGGAACCTCGGGACCGCGCACGCCGGGGTCCTGCTCGCGGACGCGCTGGACCGCGCGAGCGCCGATCAGCTCATCGCGGTCGTCTCGCTCGCGGACGGGGCCGACGTCACGATCTGGCGGACGACGGGCGCGCTCACCGAGCGCCGCCCCGCGCTGAGCGTCGCGAAGCGCGTCGCCGGCGGCGCGCCGGTCGGCTACGCCACGTTCCTCACGTGGCGCGGGGTGATCAAGCGCGAGCCGCCGCGCCGCCCCGATCCGGAGCCGCCGGCCGCGCCGCCGTCGTTCCGCGGCGAGGACTGGAAGTTCGGCTTCACGGGCAGCCGCTGCCAGGCGTGCGGCGCGCGCCACGTCCCCCCGGCGCGCGTGTGCGTGAAGTGCCACGCGGTCGATCGCATGACACCGGAGCGGCTGGCCGACGTGGCGGCGACGATCGCGACGTTCACCATCGACCGCCTGGCGTACTCGCTCTCGCCGCCGGTCGTCGCCGCGGTGATCGACTTCGACGGCGGCGGCCGGTTCCAGTGCGAGATGACCGACGTCGACCCCAAGGCCGTGAAGATCGGCGACCGGGTCGAGATGACGTTCCGCAAGCTCTACACCGCCAGCGGCGTGCACAACTATTTCTGGAAGGCGCGCCCGATCCGGAGCTGAGACGTCGCACCTGTATCACTTCCGACACTCTTGCGCGCCATGGGTTCACGGCGGACACTCTGAATATGGCCGCAGGATCGCCGCCCGTGAAGATCCGCTTCTGGAACATCTGGTGGACGCTCATGACGATCTCCGTCGCCACCACGATCGTCGTTGCGATCCTCGAAGCTCTCGGCGTCTTCGATGACGTTGGCATCGCGCTCGGCATCGTCGGCATCCTGCCCTCGATCAGCTTCGGCGTGATGGCATCGACGCGTACCGCAGTCAGCGGTCTCGGCGGCCACATCCTCGTACTGCACGACGAGATCCGTGTCGTGCGCGACGGAATTGCCGCGCTGGGCGACGGGCTCGGCGCGGTGCGCGAGGAGATCGGGGCGGTGCGCGACCGCATCGAGACGCTGCACTCCCCGCTGGCACGCATCGTCGCGATTCTGGACGAGCGGCTCCCGCCGGCTCCGCTTCGCTGAGCGCTGATCTCCTCACGGGGAGGCCAGCGTTCGGCCTCGCGGCCTACTGGCTGGCCTCTGCGGATGAAACTCTTCGGCTGGCGGCGCCGCCAGCCGGGAGCGGGCCTGGGGGTCTCTCCCCGGCGTAGCCGCCCTCCGTGGAGGTGCGGCGTCTCGGCCAGACTCGGAGACTCACTCGCGCAACGGAACCCGATGTTGTTGTTCCGGTTGTCCGGCGTGTTGTTGTTGCGGTTCGCCGCTCGCAGGTTGATCGGGTTGTTGTTCCACGACCCGCCGCGCAGGACGGTAGCCCACCCCCGCATCGCAGCCCCGAGGGGCCGTTGGTGCCCTTGTCGTCTCGGCGACCCGACGCTTCCAGCCGCCAATGAGCCGCCCGAGCTCGTCGACCAGCCGGGCGGCGTGTTCGTACTGGTTCACGCTGAAGAAGCGAAGCTCGCACGCCAGCCGAAGGTAGGCGCGGAGCGCGGCCAACTCACGATCGGCATCGGCAAGGGCGGACTCCCGCTCGTCGAGGGCGCGGAGCAACGCGCGGTGCAGGGCGAACGCCGACTCTTCGATCTGCCGCGCGAGGACGAACCGTTGCTGGCGCGGGAACCTCGCCGTCGCCGGCAGGAGCCACTTGAGCAGGTCATACGCCTTCGCGAACGCCGGAGACCCGGCCGTCATCGCGCCGCCGAGAAGACGAAGCGCGCCAGGAGCGCCTCGCGGAGACGATACGTCTGGCCGTGGGACGCGTGCGCCACCCAGCTCTGCACCGACGCGGTCACTCGCGCCGCGGGCAGCGCACGCTCGGCAAAGGCGCGCTGATAGCGCCGCATCCTGCGCATGAAGCGCCGCACGCCGTCGCGCCGGAGCCGCACGCGATGCGTCTGGTGGACGAACCCGAGAAACGGGACTCCGGCCGCCACCGGGAACACGCGCGTCTTCTTCGGATGCAGGGTCAGCCGCAGCCCGGCCAGGAACGCCTCGAGGCGGCGCCGCGCGTCGTGCAGCGCCGCCTTCTCGCCGCCGAACAGCAAGATGTCGTCGACGTACCGCAGGTACGCGTCGTGGCCGAGCGTCCCGACCACGAAGCGATCCAGCTCGTGCAGGTAGACGTTCGCCCAGAACTGGCTCGTCAGGTTGCCGATCGGAAGGCCACGGGCGCGTTCCAGCGGGCTCAGGAGCGTGTCGCCGGGAAACCACGTCATGCGATATTCGCCGGCCAGGACGCCGGCGCCGCTGTCGAGGATGACGCGAATCAGGCGGCGCGTCGGCGCGCAACGCACGCGCTTCGCGAGGAGTCCCCAGAGCACGCCGTGGTCGACGCTCGGAAAGAACTTGGACACGTCCGCCTTCAGCACGTAGGGATACTTCGCGATCAGCTCCTGCGCGCGGCGTATCGCCCGGTGCGAACCCTTTCCGATGCGGTTGGCGAACGAGTGCGGCAGGAAGACGCGATCGAACAGCGGCTCGATCACTCGACAGAGCGCGTGATGCACGACGCGGTCGCGGAACGGCGCGGCGCTGATCTTGCGCTCAACCGGCTCCCTGACGACGAAGTGGCGATAGCCGCCGGGG
>Ga0194131_10000108_pt1 | contig 122122 bp, 97 predicted proteins | sample TA2KigO120mmetaG_FD_148631 | JGI IMG/M metagenome (GOLD analysis project Ga0194131, IMG submission 148631) | Freshwater microbial communities from Lake Tanganyika, Tanzania - TA2015053 Kigoma Offshore 120m | ecosystem: Environmental > Aquatic > Freshwater > Lake | place: Tanzania: Lake...
GGAGAAGACCGGGTCCTGCCACGGCGCAATTTCCGGATTCAGCCCGCGGCTGCCGAAGAAGCGGATCACCGCCCAGGTGTCGATCGTCGCCGAGGAGATAAATATACCTGCCAGGAGAGCAATCAGAGTCCCCACGCGCGCCACCACCGGCATCGACCGCATGCGCCCGCCGCTGAACTTCAGCCCGCGCGCCAGCGCGATCCAGAACACGGCGAAGGCCAGCAGCGACGCAGCGGCAACCGGCGCCACGCCATAGGCAAGCAGGCTCAGCCAGACCGCCACTTGGCCCATCTCTTTCCACCAGTGGTACTCGATCACGGTGTTCGCGATCGTGCGCGCGCCGATCAGCAACAGGAAGAGGACAATCAGCAGATAGCGCCACTTGGAAGCGGTTCTCGTGCGTCCGGGAATCTCGGGATACATAGCTTTGACTATGGTAGCGGTCTTTTACTTCAGTTGCCCGCGGAATCGCCAAGCGCTGACCGCGTACAGCGCAACGGCGAAGACGGCGAGCGCCCCCAGCTGAGGCCACAACTCCGCCAGTCCGGCGCCTCGGAGCGACGGGAACAGAATCAGTACCAGCCCCATAGCGCCGGAGCCAAAGAACAGAGAATCGGAAAGTCCCGGGTTGTACCAGTGCCTCACGCGCAGCGCCAACGGCGGCTGACCCGCCGGGCGGAACGTGCGGCTGACCGCCTCGCCGATGTTTCTGACCAGCAGCGCCGTGTTCGATTCGGTTCCGTCGATCACCAACTGCGCTTCCACGCGCACGCCGCGTTTGAAGCCGCGCTCAAAGCCCGGCGGAATAATCAGCGCCGCACGCGCTTTGCCCGCGTCGAACATCTCGTCGAGAGTGCCGTCGGGGGGCGGCAGCAGTACGAACTTGTTTGTGGAGGAGAAGGCTTCCAGATAGGCCCGGCTCAGGCTTGAATTGTCCTGATCGATTACCGCGAGTTGAAGATTGCGGACATCGAAGTTCAGCGCCGTGCCGTAGAGCGCCATCAGCACTATCGGCAGCGCCGCCGCGATGCTTAGCGTCAGACGGTCTCGTAAGAACTGGCGCGACTCCTTCGCCGCCAGTGTCCGTAGGCGCTTCATGCGGCGCGCCCCCGCGCCGAGGCCAGCGTGAAGAAGACTTCGTCCAGGTTCGCGCCGCCGTGAGTTGTCTTCACCTCGCCGGGCGTTCCTTCCGCCGCCAGCTCACCCGCGACCATGAATCCGATGCGGTTGCACTGCCCGGCCTCTTCCATGTAATGCGTGACCACCAGGACGCCTGCGCCGGCGTCGGCCAGCCCGTGAATCATGCTCCACATCACACGCCGCGCGAGCGGATCGACGCCCGAGGTCGGCTCATCCAGAAAGATCAGGTCCGGCTCATGCAAGATTGCCGCTCCGAAGGCAACGCGCTGCTTCCAGCCGCCGGGCAGCTTGCCCGTGAGCAGCTTCTCCTGACCGGCCAGTTCGGAGATGTTGAGCACCCACTCGCGCCGCGCGCGCCGCACGGCATCGGGGACCCCGTAGAGGCGGATTACGGCATGAAAATCCTTCACCGCGCGGAAGTCGCCGAAGCGCTTTTCCAGACCCGCCGCCTCCAGCAGAACTTCTCCATCGAGCGGGCGGCGGCGCAGGTCGAACAAGCTGCGCTCGGGGGTGTGGCGCAGGCGGCGCAGCCGCGCCACGAAGGCGTTTTCGAGAGTAGGCTCGGAACGGCGGATCGCGCGCACTTCCACGCCCGCGCCGTCGAGGGTCTTCCGGATCTCCGCTTCCCCCGCCGCAGCACCTTGGACGAGCACGTCAAGCCGGTCGCCGAAACGCTGCACATCCTGAACCGCGGTGTTCGAAAGCGCTTCGCGCGCTGCGGCCAGGCGAGGCGTTTCCAGTTCCAGCCGGGTCCAGCCGAGACTCGAGCGAAAGTTGGCGGGGGTGTCGATTTCCAGTATCCGGCCGCGCTCCATCAGCGCCACGCGCGTGCATTTTTCGGCCTCATCCAGGTACGGCGTCGCCACCACGATGGTCATACCCTGCGCGGCAAGCGCCAGGAGGGCGTCCCCAAAGGTAGCCGACGAGGCCGCGGCTGGATCGGGCCGGCTCGCCTCCCGCGCTCGCGCGATGTCCCCTAACTGCCGCGAGAGGCCACGCTGCAGCTCCAGCGTTTGGGCCGCCGACTGTGCACGCAGAGCCTGCGCGAAGGCCACCGCAACTTGCATCGCCAGCAGCTCACGCGCGTTGTCGCGGATGGCAACCGCGGCCTGCGTGCGCGCGCGGCCGGCGCGGTTGCGCTCCACGACGCCCCAGTTGAAGACGTTCTGGGTAAGCAAGGCCCTGGCGTCCATGCTTTGAAACGGTCCGACGCGGGAGGGCGCGAACGGAATGTCGATCCCCATGGCGCGCAGGTTTACTGTTTGCAGGGTGTCGTTGAGCGAGAGGTTCAGCTGTGGCATAAGCGCCGAACGCAGCTGATCCGACTGTGCCTTGCTCTGATCGAGCTGCGCTTCGGCGCGGGCGAGCGCGCGGCTGCTACGGAAGGCGATCTCCATGGCTTGATCGAGCTGGGTTTCGCGGGGATCTCTGGACGCGTTTCCGCCCGCAGCGTTACGGCAAGCATAAGCGCGAGCAGCAGCCTCATGCGGCCTCCCCGTTCTCGGCCTGCGCGCGGAAGCCGGCCGCGGCAAAAGCGATGAGGCAATCGATGGCGTGGTTCGGGTCCAGGTGGCCTGCCGATTGGCCGGCCGCCATCTCCAGATCGGCGCGGTGCGTCCAGCTATGCACCATCGCCCCGATCACGAAGGAAAAGCCGAGCCAAATCTCTCTTTCCGGTACGTCCGGCAAACTCTTTCGCAGCGCGGCGACGAAGCGGTGCGCGACGAATTCAAAGCGCTCGATCAAAATGCGGCGGAGCTTCGGGTCGGGCTCCGAGATCATGCGCCCGGCGAACCGCATGAAGGATGGCGAGGCAGACAGGAAACGAGCCGTAGGCGCGAGGAATGCTTCAAGGACCCTCTCGACGGAGAGCGGCTGGCCGCCGGCTTCGGCTTCAAAAGATTCGAGCAGCCGCAACCGTTCTTGGTTGATCGGATCGGTGTGGCGTGCGAGGACGGCAGCCAGCAGCCCTTCCTTGGAACCGAAGTGGTAGTTGACGGCGGCGAGGTTGGCCTTGGCGCTTGAGGTGATGTCGCGAATGGAGGTGGGGTGGAAGCCTTTGTCGCCAAAGAGAGATTCGGCGGCGTTGAGGAGACGGGCGACGGAGTCATCAAACGACTGTTTCATATAAACGTACGTTTCAATCATACGTTCATTCTTCACGTCAGTCAATCCCCTTCTCTAACTCAACATGGCATAATGGTCTACTGCTAAACAAGGCCGCCCGCCATGCATCAGCACAAGCTGGAACTATCGGCCCCCATCCATCCCCAGGAAGAGCGGATGGAGCGCATACGCTACTTCGGTTTCGCGGCCGTGGTCGGCGTGCTACTGCTGCTGAACCTGACGGGTACCTTTAAGTACGTCTACGGGATCGACACGGCGGCGATCCTGACGATGCTGGCAGGCTACCGCACCTTTTACAACGCCATCAACGGGCTGCTGGAGAAGACCATCTCGGCGGACCTGGCCATCGTCATCGCGGTGATCGCGGCGCTGTCTATTGGGGAATACCTGGCCGCCGCCGAGGCGATGTTCATCATGCTGCTGGGCGAGGGGCTGGAGGGCTATGCGGCCAAGCGCACCTCCACCGCGATACAGCGGTTCGTGGAGCAGATGCCGCGGCGAGCGCGGCTGTTACGAGATGGCGAAGAGGTGGAGGTGGAGGCCTCGACGCTGCAGGAGGGCGACATCATCGTGGTGCGCGCGGCCGAACGCATCCCGGCCGATGGAGTGATCGCGACCGGCGAATCCAGCATCAACGAAGCGGCGATCACGGGCGAATCGGTGCCGCGCGACAAGCAGGCCGGCGATGAAGTCTTCTCGGGCACTCTGAACGGCCACGGGCTGATCCATGTGCGCGTGACGCGCGCCGGGGATGAGACGACGCTGGCTCGCGTGATCAAGCTGGTGGAGCAGGCTCGCGAGCGGAAGGCTCCGGTGGAGCGTCTGGCCGACCGTTACGCGAAGTACTTCGTGCCGGCGCTGCTGCTGGCCGGCGCGGGAACCTACTACTTCACGCAGGACTGGCTGCGCACGGTGGCGGTGCTGATCGTCGGCTGCCCGTGCGCGCTGATCCTGGCGACACCGACGGCGATGGTGGCGGCGATCGGGGGTCTGGCGCGGCGCGGGATCCTGGTGCGCGGCGGGACGGTGCTTCAGGAGGCAGCGCAACTAGACACGATCATTTTCGACAAGACGGGCACCGTCACCGAGGGCCGCTTCGAGATCATCAAGCTGATCACAAGCGACGGCAATGAGAATCGCGTGCTGGAGCTGGCGGCGGCGGCCGAGTCGGGCTCCGATCACGTGCTGGCGAAAGTGATTGTCGAAGAAGCCCGGCGGCGCGGATTGCGGATTGAGCGTCCGGATACGGCGCGGATTCTGCCGGGACGCGGCGCGGAATGCTCGATCGATGGGCGTACGGTTCGCGCGGGCAGCGCGGCGTTTCTGGCCGAGCACGGCGTACTGGGGTCGGAGCCATTGCTCGAAGAAGCCGACCGATTGGGCGCGACCTCCGTATTGGTGGCCGAAGATGGGCGGCTGGAAGGAGCGGTGCTGCTGCGCGACCGCATACGGCGCGGAATCAAGGAAGCGGTGCATGAGCTGGAACACCTGAATCTCACGCACCAAGTGATGCTGACCGGCGACCGGCGGCGCGCGGCCGAGGCGATTGCGCGTGAGGTGGAGATTCCGAACGTGGAGGCCGAACTGCTGCCGGAGCAGAAGCTGGAGCGGATACGGCAGATAATCTCCCAAGGCCGGCACGTAGCGATGGTGGGCGATGGGGTGAACGATGCCCCGGCGCTGGCGGCGGCGCATGTGGGCATCGCGGTGCACGGGGCCAACGACATCACGGCCGAGGCGGCCGATGTTGTCTACATGGGGGAATCACTCGAGAAGCTGCCGAAGCTGGTGGAGGTTTCCCGCGAGGCGGTGCGCACGGCGTGGCAGAACATCATCGGCTTCGCGCTGATCGTGAACGTCGTGGCGATCGGGCTGGCATCGAGCGGCATCATGGGTCCGTTGGGCGCGGCCTTTACGCACCAGATCGCGAGCTTCCTGGTGATGCTGAATTCGCTGAGGTTGCTGAAGATTGAGCAAGCGGCCAAAGCTCCGGGGAAGCGGGGCTGGCCGCGGCGGACGCTGGATCGCGCCAAGGTGTACGCCTCGCGCATTGATCCGAGCGAATGGTTCCACTGGCTGGTGGAGAACCGGCGGCGCTTCTATCGTCCGGCCGGTTACACGGCGCTGGCGCTGTTCCTCTTGAACGGCTTTTACATCTTGCAGCCGGAAGAGTCGGGCGTGATTGAGCGGTTCGGCAAGAAAGTGCTGCCGTACAAGCAGCCGGGGCTGCATTACAAGTTCCCGTGGCCGATGGAGACGCTAACGCGGTTGCAGACGCGGCGGGTGCGGGCGGTGGAGATCGGGTTCCGTTCCGGGCTTGAGGGTTCCGAGGCCGAGCCGGCGGCGTATGAGTGGAATGTGCAGCACCGTTCGGGCCGGTTCCAGCGCAAGCCTGAGGAGTCGCTGATGGTATCCGGCGATCAGAACATGACGGAGCTGACGGCTACTGTTCACTACCGGCTGGTGAAGCCCGACGATTATCTGTTCCGGCATCTGGATGCCGGCGCCACGGTGCGGGCGGCGACCGAATCGGTGGTGCAGTCGGTGATCACGACAACGGCGCTGGACGAAGTGCTGACTGTGAACCGGCAAGCGGTGGAGCAGCGGATTCACAAGGAGACGCAGGCGCGGCTGGATAAGTATGAGACGGGCGTCGAGGTTCTGCATGTGAAGCTGCTGGACGTGCATCCGTCGCTGGAAGTGGTGGACGCGTTTCGTGACGTCTCGGGCGCCTATGAAGAGAAGAACCGGCTGATCAACGAGGCCGAAGGATACAGGAACGAGCAAGTGGCGCTGGCGCGCGGTAATGCAGCGGCGCGACTGCGCACTGCGCAGGGCTATTCGACGGGCCGCAAGAACCGCGCGGCGGGCGATGCCAGCCGCTTCACGCAAGCGGAAGCGGCCTTTCGTGCCGCGCCCGGGCCAACCGAAACAAGGCTGTACCTGGAAACCATGGAGGAGGTGCTGCCTGGCAAGAAGAAGATGATCGTCGATTCCGGACGCGGGCGGCGGCATCTTTATTTGATTGAAGACGGCGTGGAGATCGGGCCCGGCATGTCCGGGATGATCGCGCCGCCGCAGCCGAGGATCCCCATGGAGGATCGGGAGTAACCATGCATCAACACGCCCACGATCACCACCATCATGACCACGATCATGATCATCATCACCCTGATGACGAGCCCAAAGCGCCGCGCGACTGGAGCAGGTACCGTCCAGCGCTGTTCGCGCTGCTCGCGCTCCTGTTTCTGTACCGCAGCTTTGTGGTGGTGCGCGAGACCGAGTTCGTCCTGATGACGCGGTTCGGCCAACCGGTCTACACGATCGCGAATGCGGGGCTGCACCTGAAGTGGTTCTTCGACAGCGCGAGCATTTTCGATAAGCGGCTGCGGATCTACAATCCGCGGCCGAGCGAGTTTCTGACGCGCGATAAGAAGAACCTGGTGATTGAAAGCTACGTGGCCTGGAAGATTGAAGACCCGAAGCGGTTTGTGGAGACGGTGGGCGATCCGCTGGCGGCGGAGATGCGGCTGCACGACATCGTGTGGAGCGGACTGGCGGCGGCGCTGGGCACGCATGATCTCGAATCGATCATTTCGGCGAATGTGGAGGCGGTGAAGGCGTCACAGATGCTGGATTCGCTTGCGGAGCTGACGGGGCGCAAGGCTCTGGAGCAATACGGGCTGCGCGTCGTGGACGTGCGGATCAAGCGTTTGAACCTGCCGGAACAGAACAAGCAGAGCGTCTTTGCGCGCATGAGGGCCGAGCGCGAGCGGATCGCCCGGCAGTATCGCGCCGAAGGCGAAGAGCAGGCGCTGAGCATCCGCGCCGATGCGGACCGGCAGAAGGAAGAGATCCTCTCGGCTGCCTATAAGGAAGCGGAGAAGACGAAGGGCGAGGGCGATGCCGAGTCGACGCGGATCTACAGCAATGCCTATTCGCGCAATCCGCGGTTCTACAAGCTGCTGCGGACGCTCGAGTCCTACAAGAAGATCTTCGATGACAAGACCACGGCGATTCTGAGTTCCGATTCCGAGTTGCTGAAGGTGCTGATGCGAGGCGAGAACGCGCAATGACGCTGATCGGCGAAGAGCGGCCGGTGCTGGTTCAGGTTCCGACGGAGCCGAAGCCGGGCTTCGAGTGGACGCGGCGGCGGAAGATCGCCGCGGGCCTGGCCGCGCTGTGGGTATTGAGTGGAGTCTACATTGTGGCCGCCGATCAACAGGCGGTGGTAACGCGGCTGGGCAAGGTGGTGGAGCCGCGCGTGATGCCGGGCATCCACATTTCCCTGCCCTGGCCGATTGATCAGGTGACCAAGCTGAAGGTTCGCCAACTCCAGCGGCTGGTTGTTGGCGGCGCGCCCGGGGACAGCGTGCTTGGCCGCAGCCAGCCGCTGCAGTCTCAATTCCTGACCGGCGATCAGAACATCATTCACCTGCGTGTAGCGGTGCAGTATTCGGTGGGCGTGCCGGCCGAATATCTGTTCCAAGCCGAGGATGTCTCGAAGAGCGTGGGGTCGATCGTGGAGTCGGAAATCGCGCGGCGGATCGCGAATCATACGGTGGATTCGGTGCTGACGACGGAGAAAGCGGCGATTCAGGAAGAGGTACGCGGAGCGGCACAGAAGCTGATCAACGATTATTCGCTGGGAGTGCTGCTGGCGAGCGTGAACATCGAGCAGGCATCGCCGCCGCCGGAAGCCGCAGATGCGTTCCGCGACGTGGCTAGCGCACGGGCCGATTCGGCGCGGATCGTGAACGAGGCGCAAGGTTACGCGAACGACGTGATTCCTAAGGCGCGCGGCGAGGCGCAGACGATGTTGTCGGCGGCGGAGGCCTACAAGCAACGCAAGATCAACGAGGCTCAGGGCGATGCATCCCGCTTTACGCAGGTGGCCGCTGAGTATGCGCGGGCGAGCGAGGTGAACGGGCGCAGGCTGTACGCCGAGACGATGGAGGTGATCCTGCCGCGGATCAAGAAAATGTTCGTCGACAGCCGCGGGAACCTGGATCTGACGATACTGCGGCGGGGCGAGGAGCCGAAGAAGCAGTGACGAAGCAGCGGAAGGCGCAACTGCTGACCGGCCTTATTATGGCGGGGGCGCTGGCCTTTGTTATGCTGCGCGCGACCAACCGTCCGGTGACGGACCTGATTCCGGTTGCGGCGCAGCCGAAGGCAGATCCGACCCCGCAGGATGCGATCTACGCGATGCTGGACGCGGCACGCGAGGGCAACGTGCAAGCCTATCTTGCCGCTTACACCGGACAGATGGAGACGTCCCTGAAGCAGAGCATCGCCGAGCAGGGCGAGCAGGCCTTCGGGCGATACCTGAAGGAGACGAACCAGCCGGTGAAAGGGATCGCGATCACTGAGCCACAGACGCTGACCGAGAGCCAGGTGAAGGTGCGCGTCGAGTATGTGTTTCAGGACCGCAACGAGATCCAGTTTTACTACCTGGAGAAGCAGGGCAAGGAGTGGAAGATCGCGCGGCTGGACGCCGCCGAGCGGATCAAGACGCTGGTGCCGTATGGGACGCCGGTGCAGTAGACCACCGATCGTCACCGGCCGCGGGTCCAAACGAGAGTGCCTGAGCGGCCAGGATCACATCAATGTCCAGTCCTTGACGTCAGCAGTTGGCCGCCCTATTTGCCGCGCTCTGGCCCAGAGAGTTGCCGCCAACTGAAGTGCTTCGTCTGAAAGCGGAAGGTATCGACCGGGCGCTGTTAAGAACGAGAAAGCGGCTCACGGAAAGAGCAGGCGGGCACCGGTAGCCGCACGATGGGCATGCATCGCTCTCTTGAACTCGGCGACGTCTTCATCGGCCTCCCGCAGCTTTTCTGGGTCGGCCGTTGCATCTTGAGCTCTCCAGGCAGCAAGGAGTTCAAGCGTAGCGTTGTCCACTGAACTTCCTGGCAAGGAGAGCAGTGGCTCATTTAGCGGCCTGGATGTGGTTGGCTGCTTCATTTACCTCACTACTCTCCAATCTTACCGTAGGGCGGGATTACGTGCCGCCACGTTGCTAGATGCAATGTTTCAGAATGCGAGGCGCAGCGCCATCTGGACCTGGCGCGGGTTGCCGACAACGCTGGTGATGGTGCCGGCATTGGGGTTGCCGATGCTGGAGTTCGGCAGGTCGAACTGCGGCGTGTTGAACAGGTTGAACATTTCGGCGCGGTATTGGAGCTTGAAGCGCTCGCTTAGCTGGAAGTCCTTGAACACGGAGTAATCGAAGTTGACGCGGCCGGGTCCGTAGAGGATGTTGCGGCCGCCGTTGCCGAAGGTGAACTGGCGCGGAATGCCCCAGGCGGCGTCGGCGCGGTTGAAGGAGGTGTCGTACCACAGCGCGGGGTCCTTGGTTCCCGAGAGTTCGCCGGATTTGAGACGCTCGGGACGGCTGCCGCCGGCGTTGGAGACGGAGGTGGCTAGCGTGGGGGTGAACGGCAGGCCGGTTTGGGAGGTGAAGATGACGTTCATGGCCCAGCCGCCGATGACAGCGTCGGCGAGGCGGGAGTCGAGGTTGTACTTACGGCCGCGACCGATCGGGAGGTCATAGTTCATCGAGTAAGTGAGCCGGTGGCGAATGTCGAAACCCGAGTTGCCGCGGTCGCAGCGGCGGCAACGGCGGTCCTGCGGAATGGGTCCGTTGTCGGCGCCGCCGAACGCGTTGGCGACATTGTCGATGGAGTGGGACCAGGTGTAGGCTGCGAGGAAGCCGACGCCGTTGTTGAAGCGGCGTTCAAAGGAGGCCTGGAGCGAGTGGTAGGCGGAGAGGCCGTCGGAGACGTTGTAGCTGGTTCCGACGACGAGCGGCGCGATGCCGATCAGCGGGCGCCGCGGGCCGGGCGCGCCGGGACCAGGCTCGGGCTGGTTGACGTCGTAGCTGGTGTCGAGCCGGCGGCCAAGATTGCCGACGTAGCCGAGCTTGAGGACGGTGTCCTTGGGCAGCTCCTGCTGGAGTTGGAAGTTGAACTGCTGCGTGTAGCCGGACTTGAAATTAGGATCGACGGCGAGCATCGCGCCGACAGGGCGGTCGGCGACGGCGGCGAAATCGAGATTAGGGATGGGCGCGAGGCCGTCCTGGACACGCTGCGGACGGTTGGAGAACTGGTTGATGTCGACGGCGTTGATAGGCCCGAAGGGAAGCTGCCGGTGGCGGCGCATCAGCACGCTTTCGCTGCCGGCAGGGTTGTAGAAGATGCCGAAGCCGGCGCGGAGTACGGTTCCGGGGCGCATGCGGTAGGCGAGGCCGAAGCGCGGCGCGAAGTTGTTCGGGTCGCGGTTGATGCCGGTCTCGGGATTGGTGTTGAAGCCGGCGATCAGGAGCTTGCCGGTGATGACGTCGAAGTTGGACTGGCGGTTGGCGACCTCGGTGACGCGAGTGTCGTACTCATAGCGGAGGCCGACATTGAGTGTGAGCTTGTCGGTGACTTTCCAATCGTCGTGAACGTAGGTGGCCCACTCGGTGACCCGCATGCCGGGAAAGACGAGAGTGAAGTCCTGCTCAATGGTAGAGGCGGTGCCCAGCAGCAGGCCGGCCATGGAGTCGCCCGTGTTGGCGGTGGCGTTGGGGTTGTCGGAGAAGGTGCGGGCGAAGTTGAAGCGGCCGTTGCCGCGGTTGGTCTGAAACTGGGTGACTTGGCGGCGGCGGGCTTCTACACCGAATTTGACGGTGTGCTTGCCGCGGATGTTGGTGAAGTGGACGTTGGGATGGAAGGTGTTCTCGACGCGGAAAATGGGAAGAGAACGGGTCTGGCCGATGCCGGAGTAAGAGGCGGGACTGAAGATGGGAATGCCGTCAGAGAGCTGGCCTTGGTTGGAGTTGCGCACACCGAGCGCCTCACCGAGGCGCGCGCCGGGAGTGGCGCCTTCCTGGAGGAAGACAAGGTTGAAGCGGTTGAAGCCCATCTTGGCTTCCATGATGAAGGTGGGGCTGATGGTTCTGATCCAGCTGAGCACGTGGTTCTGCGCGCGCAGAGTGGAGTCGCCGGCGAAGGTGTTCTCGTTGCCAAGGCTGACGGGAGTGTTCATGCCGGGAATGGTAACGGGGGCAAAGGTGGAAGGCTTGGTGGTGACGGTGTCCTGACGGGAGAAGCGGCCGAAGATGGTGTCCTTGTCGGACCGGTTCCAATCGACACGCACGTCGCCCTGGTTCCAGCGCTGCTTGTCCTTGGGGTTGGTAGTGTGGTTGTTGGCGAGTCCGGCGCGCTGCGGGAGCGGATAAGCCTGGATGACACGTCCCATGACGGAGTCAAAGCGGGCGGCGGGAATGAGTCGGTTCGGGAAAGGATCGCGAACGAAGCCCGTTGCGGTGCCGGCCTGGGCGCGGGTGGAGAAGGGATCGAATACGTCGCGCACGTTGCGGAAGTCGCCGGTTCGGACTTCGGCGAGGGGGACGGTGTTGACCGAGGTGTTTTCAAAACGGCGGCGCAGCCCTTCGTAGTTGGTGAAGAAGAACAGTTTGTTCTCGACGATCTTGCCGCCGAAGCTGGCGCCGAACTGGTTCTGGCGGAGGGCGGGTTTGGCTGCGTCGGGGCGTGCGAAGAAGTTGCGCGCGTCGAAGCGGTCATTGCGGAGAAAGTTGTAGGCGCTGCCGTGCCATTGATTGGAGCCGGACTTGGTGATGACGTTGACGGTGGTTCCGGCGTTGCGGCCCTGGTCGGCGGCGAACATGTTGGTCTGGATCTTGAATTCGCGTACGGCTTCGACGGAGGGGCGGAGGACGATGGCGAGGGTGAGCCGCTCATTGTTGTCAACGCCGTCCATGAGGAAGTTGTTGGAGCCTTCGCGGTTGCCGTTAGAGAAGAGTTCGGAGCCGGGGCGGAGGTCATCGGGGCGCGTGCCGCTCATGATCGTGCCTCGCGCGCCGAAGCCGACGCCGACGACGCCAGGGCCAAGGATGGCGAGCTGAACGAAGTTGCGGCCGTTGAGGGGCAGGTCCTGGATGGCCTTGGATTCGATGACCTGTCCGATGGAGGAGGTGTCGGACTCAATGAGCGGCGCGGCGCCGGCGACTTCGATAGTCTGCGTGACCTCGCCGATTTCGAGCGCGAAGTCGATGCGGACGGTTTGATTCACCTCGAGGCGGATCCCGTCCCGGTTCACCTGCCGGAAGCCGGGCTTTTGGACGGTGGCGCGATAGGTGCCGGGGGGTAGGAACGGGACGGTGAAGGAGCCGAGTTGGTTGGACTGGACCTTCCGTTCGTTGCCGGTGGCGGTGTTGACGAGGGTGACAGTGGCATCGGCGACCATAGCGCCGGTGCGGTCGGTGATGGTTCCGGTGAGCTGCGAGGTGGCCTGCCCGAACAAGGTGACGGGGAGAAGCAGGGACAAAGCGAGGAGAAAGAGAAAACGCATGGAGGCGCTCCTTGGCGATTTTTTCTAATTCTTTATTTTACAGCCGATGCCGCCGAGGATTCACTTAACTTTCGCAAATTCTTGAAACAATCCCTTAATGTTGGCCGATTCCGTGTCTCCGGGGTGGATGATCACACGGTAGCGGAAGCGCCACTTTTGGCCGGGCTCCAGTGTCCGGCCGCCGTCGCGGGACTTGTCATTATAGAAGTCCCGCTCACCGAAGATGTTGGCGGCGAACAAGCCATAGTCACGGGAGTGCCAGTGGGTTGGGTGCTTGGGGTTGGTAGGGTGGTCGAGAATGGCGACGCCGAGGGTTTCGCCGTCGAGCTGGCCGTAGTAGTCAACCCAAGGCGAGGGTTTGCCCCAGACCTGCTTTTCGCCGACCCGGCCGTCGGCACTGACCATCTTACCGGAGCGTCGGCCAATCAGCGGGTCCTTGAGGCGAAGGGCAAAGAAGCCCTCCTTGGTGTCGCCGAAGTGGGCCTTTTCGATTCCGGTAAAGGTGACGTCAAGGTCAACGATACGAAGCGTGGGATGGGAGTAAAAGGTCATGGTTCGGTCCTCGCGCAGCAGCGGCTTTCCTTCGGAGGTGACCCATTCGAAGGAGGCGGCGATGCTGCCCGTCTTCGCCCCGCTGGTCAGTTTGCCCATCTGCTTGAGGACTACCTTGCCCTTCTTGGGACCTTGCTGGGTGGGGTCGTTGGACCAGAAGTCGAGACCGTTGACGTCGCCGTGGGTGAACCAGAGGCCGCGGTGGTGGATGTGGTCCTTGGTTTCTCCTTCGACGTTCTCCATTGGGTAAAAACGCGTGATGGCCTTTCCGGAAGCGGAGCGGAGCGGATGGAGGTAAGGCTTGGTTGTTTCCGGGCCGGCGTAAAAGACGGTGAACGGCTTGCCGTCGATTTCGACGGCAACTTCAGCGGGGCCTTGCGTGGTGATCTTCACCTGAGCGAAGGCTGTCAGGCACAAAGCGAGTGGGAGCAAGACACGAATCATGCCCCAAGTAGATCACGGTGGGTTGGAGATCTGCAACGCTTTTCGATTGCCCAGAGGCGGGCTTCCACTCCCGAGAGACGCGGACGCCGGAACCAAGTTGGAAGCAAGGTTTCCATGTCCTAGTCAAAACTGCCCTCGCGCATCGCTTGAATATCTGATTAGATTGGCGAAGGGGAGGCGGCGAGAGCTGCGCCGGGTTGACCCGCAGGCGAAGCATGCGGCGGCGCCGCTCGCAGTGGCGCGCGATCACGGCTTCACGATCCAGGAACTGAACGGGGCGGCCGCTAGACCGGCGCGGGGTCGATGGTTGTTTTTGCTTACGCCCTTGTGGAGCGACCAGGTTCGGATGAAGAACGGCGACCGGCTGACCGGGGAAGTGGGCAAGACTGACGAAAAGGCGCTCGTGCTGAAGACGGCCTACGCCGGTCCGGTGACCATCGGCTGGGATGCGATCGAGTCAATTGAGTACACCGCGCGCAAGGTGACCGTGACCGGCACGGAGGCCCAGCAGATTGAAATCGACCGGCTGGCCGACCCCGGACTCCTGGACGCGTGGGCCGGTTTTCTCGACCTCGGCTTAAGCTCCGCGCGCGGGAACGCCCGAACCTCGACCACCAACGTCGGCATGAATGCGACCCGGACGACAGAGCGGGACAAGGTCGCGGTCAACTTTACCTCCATCTATTCCGCCAACACAACTACCGGCCTGAAAGCGACCACGGCCAACGCGATCCGCGGCGGTGTCCGTTACGACATGAACATCACCCCGCGCATGACCGGCTTCGGCTTCACTGACCTGGAATTCGACGAGTTCCAGCGCCTGGACCTGCGCTTTGTCGGCGGCGGCGGTCTGGGCTGGAAGGCGATCCGCTCTGAGCGCACCGTCCTGGACGTTTTCTCCGGTGCCTCGTTGAACAAGGAACTCTTCTCCGACGGCACACGGCGGAACTCCGGAGAGCTGCTGTTCGGCCAGGACTACCCGGCGCGTGCTGGAGCGAGTGCCCGATTCTAACCTGGGCTTTCAGCCGCACGCCAAGTCGTGGGACATGGCGTCGTTGGCCGGACACTTGGCCAACCTCTAGGGCTGGACCAACATCACGCTCGATCAGGATCATTTTGATATGGCCTCGGTAGACGGCTCGGGACCGAAGCCGGAATCGGCGGAGGCGCTGTTGGGAGCCTTTGAGAAGAACCTCGCGGCGGCGCGGGCAAGCCTGGCGAAGGCCGGTGATGAGCAGTTGATGGCGCCATGGTCGTTGAAGCGCGGCGGCGCGACGCTGTTCACGATGCCGAAGATCGCCGTGCTGCGCAGCTTCGTCTTCAATCACATCGTGCACCACCGCGGGCAGCTGTCGGTATACCTGCGGATGTGCGATGTTCCGGTGCCGTCCATTTACGGCCCGCCGGCGGATGAAAATCCGATGGGCTAATCCTTGCGCCAGCCGAAGGCGTTCAGCATCACTTCAAACAACTTCGTGTTGGGCAGGAAGCCACGCACCTGCTGGGAGCCGTGGCCGATGGCGGCAACGGGAACCTCTTCGCCGGTGTGGCTGTGGCCGACGCGCATCGCGGGAATGGTCACCACTTCCTTCGGTGTGTTCTTCTGCTTCCATTCCTCCAGCCCCTTGAGAAGCGGTTCGCCGCGGCGGCCGCCCACCGTGCGCAGCTCAAAGGAATGGTCGGCGGTGAAAAGCAGCAGCGTCTCCTTGAGATTCACCTTCCCGGCGATATCCCGGATCAGGCGGTCAAACGCCACCAGGTTGTCCAGGCCCTTCTTCGGGTCGTCCGTGTGAGCGTCCCATTCGATCATCAGAAAGTAGCCCTTGCGGCTCTTGGAAAGCCTGTCCAGCGCCATTTGAGCCGCCTGCGGCACGTCCATGTCCTTCTCGAGAACGACAATCGGCCGCGCATCGGAGGCCGGCACATCGGCCAGCGCCGAATAGATCGTCCGGGCGCGGCCCTTGGCAGCCTCCTCGGGATCCTTCCCCAACTCCTTGGCGGAATCAAAGATGGGTTTCCGGCCGATGCCCATGACAATGTCCACGCCGTCACCGAACCGCGGGTTAAAGATCTGCATGAAAATCTCACCGAACTTGCGCCGGTCGTTGGCTTGGGCATAGCAGGAAGCAGGAGTCGCATCGGCGACGTTGACGTTGGTAATGACTCCGGTGGAGAGGCCGCGCTGCTCCGCGTACTCGAGGATGGTCTTCAGCCGTGCGCCGTCCTGCTTGCCGCGCACGGTGTCGGCCCCCATACTGATGACGCCGTTATGGGTCTTGACGCCGGTGACGATGGCCGTCATGCCGGCGGCCGAATCGCTCACCCAGTTGGAGGCGGTGGAGGTGTCCGACAGCGCCACGTGCGGCCAGCTTTGCAGATAGAGCTTTTGAGCCTCATCGTAGCCATGGATACTTGCGGCGTTGAGCGTCGGCACGCCGCCGGCGTCGGCCAGAAAAAGGATGACGTTCTTCGCGCTGGCGGCGCTCAGGGCCAGCAGCAGAACCGAAAGGAATTTCATCCGGCCATTTTAGAACGGAAACGGCAGGGCCGATAGCATAATTCTGGCATCAGTTGGCTTCCCTGCTCCGTTGATTATGCTTTAGGAATGAGCCTCATGACACGCAGGCAGGCGGCGGCGATGTTGGCAGCCTCCGTCGGCGGATTCGCGCAGCGGGCCGGCGCACAGCCGCCGAACATCCTGTTTGTGCTCACCGACGACCAGCGGCGAGATTCGCTCGGCTGTTACGGCAACAAGGAGGTCCGCACGCCGCACATTGACCGGCTAGCCTCCGAGGGGGTCGTCTTCGACAACGCATTCGTCAACAGCGCCATCTGCACCCCAAGCCGGGCCTGCTATTTTCTCGGCCAGCATGAGCGGCGCCACGGCGTCAACTTCAACTCCGGCACGGCGCTGGCGCCGCGCGCCTGGGAAGGCAGCTATCCGGTGCTGCTGCGCAAGGCCGGCTACTTTACCGGCTACGTGGGCAAGAATCATGTGCCGGTGGGCGACAAGGGCTACCGGTCAGGGATCATCGAATCCAGTTTCGATTTCTGGTACGGGGCGCACGGCCACTTGAGTTTCTACCCGAAGAAGCCGCACGCCATCTTCCGGAAGTCGAAAGCCGACACCCAGCCTGAGATCCTCGGGGAAGGCGCGGCGGAGTTTCTCTCGGCGGCGCAGGCTTTCCTGCGGGAGCGTCCGGCAGGCCGTCCCTTCTGCCTGTCGGTCGCCTTCAATCTACCGCACCGCGCCGGAACCGGCAGCATGCGGCAGTTGGAGACGGATCCGGAGCTGTACCGCACGGCTTACCGCGACCGCCTAAACGATCACGCCCTGCCGAAACACTACACGCCGAAGGCGACGATCGGGACGCCACGGCTGCCGGCCGATGTGCTCCGCGCACAGTACCGCCAGAACAGCTACGACTACGTGGACACCGAAGCCAGCCTGCGAGAACACATCGTTCGCACTTACCAGACCATCACCGGCATTGACCAGGTTGTGGGACGGCTGCGGGCTCAGCTGGCCGAACATGGGCTGGATGGCAACACGGTGATCGTCTTCGCCTCCGACCACGGGATCATGGCCGGCGAATACGGGCTGGGCGGCAAGGCGCTGAACTATGAGCCGTGCCTGCGCATTCCGATGATCGTGATGGACCCTCGGCTGCCGGAAACGCAGCGTGCCCGGCGGCTGCCGAACCTGGTGGAATCAATCGACGTCGCGCCGACGCTGCTCGATCTGGCGCGCCTGAAGCCGCCGGCGTCGATGCAGGGACGAAGCATGGCGCCGCTGCTTCGAGGCGAATCGCCGCGCTGGCGCGAGTATGCCTTTGCGGAGAATCTCTGGTCCACGCAGTTCGGCAATCCGCGAGTGGAGAGCGCGCGCAGCCGCGACTGGAAGTACATACGCTACTTCTCCTCCGACCGCGCGCTATTTGAGCGCCCTGCGGCCGAGCAGGCACGTGCCTATCGCGAGTGGCTGTCGGCTTCCGCACGCGGCCTCCAGCCCGATCACGAAGAGCTGTTCCACATCGCTTCCGATCCGGATGAGTCCAGGAACCTGGCTGGTGATCCGGCCCACTCCGCGATGCTCGCCCGCATGCGCGTGGAATGCGGCCGCCTCGTGCGGGAGGCCAAGGGGCATCTCGACGCCGATCCGGACACCGTATCGCTCAGCGCCGAGCCGCCCTCCCCGGCTGGTTAAGCGCGCGCCAGTCTGCGCCGTCTGGTGAGCCAAAGCAGCGCGATCCCGCAGCCCATATAGAGCATCGAGGTGATCTCCGGCGTCTCCTGCACCGCCTGGTAGGTGCCGTAGCGGATGTTGTCGATCTGGCTCTGCGTGGTGGTCGAGTTGCCCGAGTTCAGCACGATCCGCACCTGCGTGAACGGTGTGTCGGTGTGCACGCCCCAGAAACGGGGATTGGGCCATGCGTTCGAGCTGATCGCCGGCCCTCCGATGTCCACGCCGTCCAGCCACACACGGAAACTCTGCGAGTCCGGACCCAGTGTCGCAAGATCCACGGCAAAGGCCGTGGAAGCCGGCAGCGTGACGCGGATATAGGATCCGCTCGGCTGGTATACGGGACCGCGCAGCACTGTCCCGGTTCCGAAAGATTGGGCCCCGGTGGGGTTGATCGGGAGCAGGTAATAGCCTCCGATGGCGTCGATTCCAACGAAGTTCACGCCGGAGATCGTCAATCCTGTCACATTCATATACAGGGTGCTCCAGGTGCCTGGCGCCAGCCCGAGCGAGCTGAAATCAATCGTTCCGTTCACGGTTGTCCCCGTCTGCCATTCGGCCAGCGTGTTATGTGTGGCCAGGACGGTCGCCTGCGCCGGATTCCCCAGAAGCAGCAGCGCCAGCGCGCTGCCCGCGGATATGAATCTACCTCTTAAAAGGCTCATGAAGTCTCGTTCTCTCCAAAGCTGTACTGCAAAAATGTTGGTAATGCCACATCAGTGAGAACAAGGGGAAAGACTTCTCCGAGGCAGGTAAAAATCTGAGGGAGTAGCCGCGCGGCCTATTGCTGAAGGGAGCGGAGTATCCGGACCTGATACTCCTTCGCCTTGGCGAGTATCTCCCGCTTCTTCAAGCTCACCACTTCCCCGCCCCGCACCACCACGCGCCCGTTCACCATCACATCGCTCACATCGGAACCCTTCAGCGCATAAACAATCTGCGAGTAGATCTGATAGAGCGGTGCGGCGTGCGCGCCCTCAAGGCTCACCGCGATCCAGTCGGCCTTCTTGCCCGCTTCCAGAGAACCGATTTGCTTGTCCAGGCCGAGCGCGCGCGCGCCAAAGATGGTGGCCATGGCCAGCGCCTGCTCGGCGGGCAGCGCCTGCGGGTCGCCGGTGGTCACCTTTTGCAGTTTGGCGGCGAGATCCATTTCCTCGAACAGGTTGAAGTCGTTGTTGGAGCCGGCGGGTCCATCGGGGCCGAGCCCGACGGGGATGCCCATGGAGAGCATGCGCGTTACCGGCGCGACGCCGCTGGCGAGCTTCATGTTGGAGGACGGGCAGTGCGCCACGCCAACGCCGCGCGCCTTGAGGATCTGCATGTCGGCCTCATCCACCCAGACGGCGTGGGCGGCCAGCGTGCGCCCTTCAAACAGGCCAAGCGATTCCAGCACGCGTGTCGGGCTCAGGCCGCGCTTGGCGACGATCTCGCCGTTCTCGCGCTTGGTTTCCGACAGATGAATCAGCAGTGGCGCCGAATGGCGGTTGGCCAGCGCGCGCGAAGCTTTCAAGGTTTCATCGGAATTGGTGTAGAGGGCGTGCGGGGCGACGGCGGGCACAATCAGCGGATCGCCGGCGTACTTTTTGAGAAAGCCTTCGGTGAAGCGCAGCGCGTCGGCGGGAGTTTTGGCGTCGGGAACGGGAAAGCCGATGATGGTCTGGCCAAGCACGCCGCGCATGCCGGCCTCCTTGGTTGCCTCGGCGATCGAGTCCTCGAAGTAGTACATGTCGGTGTAGGTGGTGGTGCCCGATTCGAGCATCTCAAGCGCCGCCAGCCTGGTTCCCCAGGCGCAGAATTCGGCCGTGACGTTGCGTGCCTCGGCGGGGAAGATGTACTTCTCGAGCCACTCCTGCAACCGCAGATCGTCGGCAATGCCGCGCAGCAGCGACATCGGCGCATGCGTGTGGGTGTTGATGAGACCGGGGAGGATGGCGGCGCCGGGACGGTCGATCCGCTTGCCGGTGTACTTGTTGGCGATTCCGGCGGCGGGCCCGGCTTCGACGATGGAGTCGCCGCGTATCGCCAGCGCTCCGTTTTCGATCACGCGCCGCGTCGAGTCCATGGTGACGACATAGCGTCCGGTGACGATCCAGTCGACCGGATCGGCGGCGAATGCGCAGGCTGCCAGCGCCAGGCTACTCCAGAAACTTTTCATCAAACGGCCTCGGAAACAGGTCTTTCAAGCGGAGCGTCTCGGACTTGCCGCGCGGGTTCACCAGGATCACTTCGATATCTCCGCAGAACTCCCACAGAATCTGGCGGCAGGCGCCGCAGGGCGGGGTCAGGTTTTCGGTATCGGCTGCGACCGCGATCTTTACGAACTTGCGGGCGCCCTCGGAAATCGCCTTGAAGATGGCGACGCGCTCGGCGCAGACGGTGAGTCCGTAGGTGGAGTTCTCCACGTTGGAGCCGGTGTAGACGCGGGCGGTGATGTCGGCAAGGGCGGCCCCGACCTTAAAGCCGGAATAAGGAGCGTGAGCATGTTCGCGCGCCCGCAACGCCGCTTCCGAGAGCAGCTTGTCCATGGCTAGCTCACCAGCTCCGGCAACAACTCACGAAGCAGCCGCACAAGTGTACCGCGTACGCGCGCGCCGGTCTCGAGCACTTCTTCGTGATTGATCTTCTGCGGCAGGATGCCGGCGGCCATGTTGGTCACGCAGGAAATGGCCAGGCAACGCACGCCCATGTGGCGGGCGGCAATCACCTCGGGAGCAGTGGACATGCCGACCAGGTCAGCGCCGATGGCGCGCAGATAGCGGATCTCGGCCGGCGTCTCATAGCTGGGCCCGAGCATGGCGGCATAGACGCCTTCGCCCAGTTCGATTCCCCGCCGCGCCCCAACCGCCTTGGCGCGCTGGCGGAATTCGGCGTCATAGGCGTCGCTCATGTCGGGGAAGCGCGGGCCGAGCGAATCATCGTTGGGCCCAACCAGCGGGTTGGTCCCCTGCAAATGGATATGGTCGGAGACCAACACTAGCGCGCCCTGGCTGTAGCCGGGATTGATGCCGCCGGCGGCGTTGGTATAGACCATCGCCTTCACGCCCAGCCTGGCCAGCACGCGCGTGCCGAAGACCACTTTCTCCATCGGATGGCCTTCGTAGAGATGAGCACGTCCGCTTAGCACGGCCACGTCCAGTTCGCCCAGTTTGCCCAGCACCAGCTTGCCGGCGTGGCCGACGGCTGTCGATTGCGGCCAGCCGGGAATCTCGGTGTAAGGAATCTCAGTGCGCACGGCCAGTTCCTCGGCGAAGGCCCCCAAGCCGCTGCCGAGCACGACACCCGCCGCGGGCGTGATCTTCGTTTTCACGCGGATGTAGTCGATGGCCGCCTGCATGGCTACAGCAGCATCCCCGCGATGCAGGCCGACATGAAGTTGGCCATCGTGCCGGCGGCGACCGCTTTCCACCCGAGCCGCGCCAGGTCCGACTTCCGCGTCGGCGCCAGCGCTCCGATGCCACCAATCTGAATGGCGATCGAGCTCAAGTTGGCGAAGCCGCACAGAGCATAGGTGGCGATGGTGAAGGATTTCGCGTCCATGGCGGCCCTCATCGGCCCCAATTGCAGAAACGCGATGAACTCGTTCAACACCAGCCGCGTGCCCAGCAGGTTGCCGATCATGTGCGCGTCTTTCCAGCTGACGCCCATCAGCCAGGCGACGGGAGCAAAGAGGAAACCGAAGAGCTTCTCCATTGACTCCGGCATCCAGCCCATGCCCGGCAGCGTGTGCACCCAGCCGAGAATGCCGTTGGCCATGGCGATGAGCGCCAGGAACGCGATCAGCATGCCGGCGATGTTCAGCGCAAGTTGCAGGCCTTCTCCGGCTCCGCGCGCCGCTGCGTCGATGATGTTGACGCCGGGCTTTTCCACATCGATCTTCACCTTGCCTGCCGTTTCCGGTTCGCCCTCTTCCGGCATCAGCATCTTCGCCAGCAAAATGGTGGCTGGGGCGGTCATGATCACCGCCGTCAGAAGGTGCTTGATCTCGACGCCGGCGATCTTCACATACGCGGCCATCACCGCGCCCGATACGTGCGCCATGCCGGAGGTCATGATGGTGAACAGCTCCGATTGCGTCAGCCCGGCCAGGAACGGGCGGATGGTAAGCGGAGCCTCCGTCTGGCCCATGAAGATGCTGGCGGCGACGTTGGTGGATTCCGCGCCGCTGACGCCCATTACGCGCTGCATTACCACGGCCATCCAGCGGATCACCACCTGCATGACGCCGAAGTAGTAGAGAATCGCGAACAGCGACGCGATAAAGATGACGATAGGCAACACCTGGAAGGCGAAGATGACGCCGAACGGACCGGATTTTCCGCCCAGCTGCGGACCGAAGACGAAGATGCTGCCGGCTTCGGCATATTCCAGCAGCGCGTTCACGGCGTGGCTGGCCGCCTGAAACACCTGGCCGAATTCGGTCTTCAGCACCAGAAACGCGAAGCCGAACTGCAGGCCCAAGCCCCAGGCCAGGATGGACCAGCGGATCTTGCGGCGGTTGGCGGAGAAGGCATACGCCACCGCAAGAATGGCAACCAGACCGAGCAGGCCGGTGAATCTTTCCATCGAAGGAGTTTCCTAGCCGACGACTTCGAGAATGAGTTCGCGATCCTCGGGCTGGTTGGAGGAGATGCGGAAGGCATCCTCCACCAGCTGCGCCGCCTGATCAAGGCGGTCTTCCTTGGTGTAGTAGATGCGGCACAGCACGGCGCCGGCGTCAATGCGCTGGCCGACTTTTACCTCCAGAATCAAGCCGACGGCCGGATCGATGACGTCTTCCTTGGTGTCACGTCCGGCACCGATCATCGCAGAAGCCAGGCCGATGTATTCCGCGTCGATGCCGCTGATGTAGCCGTTGCGCGGGGAAGTAATCTCGCGGGCGCCGGTGGCGTTGGGCAGCAGGTCGAACCGGTCCAGCACGCCGGCGTTGCCGCCCTGCGCCTGGATCACTTCCTTGAACTTGCGGTAGCCGGAACCATCCAGCAACTTGGACTGAGCCATTTCGCGGGCGTCTTCGAGCGTCATGGTGACGCGCCCGAGGTAGATCATACGCGCGGCGAGTTCCAGCGAGATCCGCGTCAAATCAGTAGGGCCGGCGTTTTGCAGCGTCTGTGAGGCTTCCATCACCTCCAGCGCGTTGCCGACAGCGAAGCCCAGCGGCTGATTCATGTCCGTGATCAGCGCCTGCACGCGCTTGTCGGCGCGGCGCCCGATGGCCACCATCGTCTGCGCCAGCCGCCGCGCGTCTATCTGCTTCTTCATGAAGGCGCCCGAGCCGACCTTCACGTCCAGCACCAGGGAATCGAGTCCTTCGGCCAGCTTCTTGGACATGATGGAGGAGGCGATCAGCGGAATCGATTCCACCGTGGCGGTGGCGTCGCGCAGCGCGTACAGCTTGCCGTCGGCGGGGGCAACCTGCGTGGTCTGGCCCATGAATGCCAACCCGTACATGCGCAGTTGCTCGCGGAACTCGTCCACGGAGAGATTGGTGCGGAAACCCGGAATCGATTCCAGCTTGTCCAGCGTGCCGCCGGTATGGCCCAGCGCACGGCCGGAAATCATCGGCACAATGGCCCCTGCGGAGGCCGCCAGCGGCGCGGCGATGAGGCTGGTCTTATCGCCTACGCCGCCGGTGGAATGCTTGTCCACCTTCACGCCGGGCACCGAGCTCAGGTCGATCGCTTCTCCAGAATTGAGAATGTAGTGTGTCAGCGCACCTACTTCCTGTTCCGTCATTGTGGTAAAAAAGACGGCCATCAGGAAGGCCGACATCTGGTAATCTGGGATTTGTCCTTGCGTGTAGCTGTCAATAAGGAAAGCGATTTCCTCTGGAGACAGTTCCTCGCCATCCCGCTTTCTACGGATCAAGTCGACTGTACGCATGGGAATCTAGCAGAGTACCATTTTAGAGTATGTGATGTAAAGCTCGTAATTTCAGCGAATTCCGCAGCCAAGCAGGAGCTTGGTCAGGCCCGTGGCGGGATGTCGATGATGCGGTCAAAGGCGAGGCCGGATGAACCTTCCCCGCGGCCGGTCTGTTTGCGGACACCAAGCCAGACCCAGGCCCTGCCATCACGCCAGCGCGTGCGCTGAAAACTCTTGGTTACGCGTGTACCCGCACGCGGAACCTCCTCCTCATGAAGCAGATACTTCTGTGCGGGCGTCTCCTCAAGCCCTTGCCGCAAAAGACTGGTCCGGGGCTTTACCGCATCCGGCGCCGGATTGGTGTCGCCGGTCAGGATGCGTAACATCGAGGCGCGCTGAAGCTGGGTTTCCCGGTTGTCGCCCTCTATGTGAACTGGGATCATGGGAATCCAGTTTTCCGGAACGGACGACATTAGTGGAATTGCCCTCTCCACGCCCCAGACCATGTTGGCCATTTCGTCGCGGGCGAGCATCACCTCATCCAACGGGCGCCCTTCCAGGACCTTCTGCGCGGCGGGCGGAACCAACAGCGTGAGTCGGCCACCTGGCGGCCTTTGCCCTGAATGGAAATCGGGAACATCGCCCAGCGCTGCCAGTCATCATCCAGTCCTCTGCCGGCCGCCTCCACCCAGATGCGTTCCCCGAAGACGTTGGTGACGGCCATCCCGCGAAGGAGGGCGAGACTGCCGGCGGGAACCGTGAACGGAATCAGGAACCAGTCGTTGGCGTAGACCAGTCCGAATTCGATCAGCAGCAGCTTGGCAATTCATCTTACGCCGTGATCAGATTCCCCTGATTACCACTCGAAGCGGCCCACCATGATGTGATGCATCCGCGACGTTCCGATGTCGGAAAAGCTGCCACGGCCTATTCCGCTCACGGTTCCGAAACTGGCCGTGTTGGTCGTGTTAAACGCGCCATTCGGATTGGCGAATTGCGGCTCTTTGGTCGGGTTGTTCACATCCCAGCGGATGGTGAATTTGTACCGTTCCGCGAAGGTGAAGGTCTTGGCGAGGGAAATCTGCGTCCACCGCAATCCCGGCGCTTCAAACACGTTCCGGCCCAGTGTTCCCGGCGTGAAGGCGTCCGGATAGGCGAAGGCGCCGAAGTTGAAGTAGCGGTTCTGCGCATTGATTGGAAACCGGTGCGGGCCGATATCCCAATCCTTCACCACGCCCTGGCTTGCCGGCAGAATCGAGTTCGGCCGCGCCGCACCCGGCAGATAGCGGTGCGGACTCCCCGCAAAGCTCACCGTCATCGGAGGGCCGCTTTGATAGGTCTGCGTCCAGGCGCCGTCCCATCCTCCCAGCGCCCAATCCTTCCACCCTCCCCCGTTCATCCACTTCCGTCCCTTGCCGAACGGCAGTTCCAGCGTGAACACGCTCACAAAGCGGTGCCGGATGTCGTAGTTCGCCCGCGCCTTTTCGAGCGACCGGTTGTAGAACGTGATGCCGCCCGCGCCGCCGTCGTCTTCGGCGTTGTTCAGCGTCTTGCCCCACTGGTAGAAGGCGTTCAGCGTCATGCCCTGCGCGTAGCGCCGCTCAAACCGCAGCGTCCCCTGGTGGTGCGTGTTGTTCCCGTAGTTGGCATAGTGCTGAATCTGGCCGAACTGCGTGTAGGGTTTGAAATTCTGCACCGCCGGAAAAATCTGGTTCAGCAGCACGGCTGGGTCTCGCGAAATGTCCAGCGGCACCACGTTCATGTCCCAATTGTTCAACAGCCCGACCCCCGATGAACCCTGATAGAGCAGCTCCACCAGCCAGCTCTGCGTCAGCTGATGCTGGAATCCCGCCGACCACATCTGCACATAGGGCAGGCGCATGTCCGGGTCGAACCAGGAGGCATGCCGCCCGGTGAAATTGGTTCCCTGAAACGGTACGCTACCGTCCGGATTCAGGCGGAACTGCCGCGCCGGCGGACCCTGGCTCAGCGTGAAGGCATGGCGCGGATCACCGACGGGAGCCTGAATGATCGCCGTCGCCAGGTACTCTTCAAAGTTCTGATCCGTGGAATTCGTGTATAAATCCACATGCGTGACGCCGTAACTGCCGCGGAACACCGTGCCCGGACGGAAGTTCCACGCCACGCCAAACCGCGGCGCGAAATTGTTCAAATCCCGCTTGGCCAGCAGGCCCGGCCCGTGCACGATCGCACCCATCCGGCCCGTCAGCGGATCGCGCACCGTGGGATCGAACTGCGACTGTTGCCCGTACTTTGTGCTGAACGGCGACTCATACGTCCACCGCAGCCCCAGCTCCAGCGTCACGTTGCGCACCGGACGCCAGGAGTCCTGCAAATACCAGCCGTGCGACCACCAGCGTGGCAGCCACGTCGCCGTGTTGATCGTGAAATCCGACCGCACCACCGTCCCCAATAACAGCGAAGCGAACGAGTTGCCCGTGTTCGGCCGGAACGGAAACTCGGTGCCGCCCATCCGGTACTGCCCGGATGGCAGCGCGCGGCCTGTCGAGTTGTACCGCGTGCGGATCATCTCGTACCCGAACTTCATCGTGTGCTTGGACATCACCTTGGTGAAGTTCTCCTGAAACGTGAAGTCCTCGGCCACCTCCACGGCGCGCCCGCCGGGACCTAGCCCGAAGAACATCCCCCCACCGGAGTTCCGGAAGTCCGGAAATGTCTCCGGCCCCGCGTTGGGAATTCCCAACTTTCCCGCCCAATCCTGCCCGAAGCTTTCCGGCGTCGAGATAAACAGCCTGCGGTTGAAGCCGAGACGCGCTTCGTTGATCATCGTCGGGCTGATCGTGTAGGTATCCGAGATCACGATATTGTGCTGATCGGTCGGCTCCACAAACACGTTTCCGAATAGCGTCGCGCGGTGCAGCGTGCGCACCGGACGGCTCTCGTTGCGGTGCCGCACGCGGGAATAGCGTCCGAACAGCTTGTGAACCGCCGAAAACTGGTGGTCGATCTTGCCGTCAAAGCGCTGAAAATCGAACCCGCCGAAGGCCGGGATCACCAGGTTGAAGGTAGGTCCGTTCGGAGTCAGGGTTCCAGGCTCGGTCTGCTCCCGCCACGGGTTTTCCGCCATCAACTTGCGCGCGACCGGATCAAACCGCGCCTGTGGAATCCGGTTGCCCGGGAACGGATCTCGTACCCAAGCCGTGCCTTCCTGACGCGTCGAGTTCGGATCGTAAACCGGAAAGCCGCGCCCGCCGAAGCTGAAATCGCCGGCATACATCTCCGGACTCGGCACGTCGCCGATGAACGTCTCGGACAGCTTCTCATAATGCTGCTGGAAGCCGAAAAACCAGAACGTCTTGTTCTTCACAATCGGTCCCGACGCCGTCGCCCCCCACTCGTGATAGTCGAACTGGCCCGTCCGCGGCAGCTGCTCCAGATACGCGCGGTGGATCAGCTTCCCGTTAGTGTAGCGGTCCTCCACCGAGCCGTGAAACTGGTTGCCGCCGCTCTTGAACACCACGCTCAACAGGCCACCCGCGGAATGGCCGAACTCGGCCGGCGTCCCCGACGTCCACATCTTGAACTCCTGGATCGAATCCAGGCTCGCGATCATGGACCGCCGGAAGTCGCCCACCTGGCCCACCACCGGCTCCTTGCCGTTCACGCCGTCCATCGTGTAGCCGATGGCACGCTGGCGCTGCCCCAGCGCGTGCTGCCCGTTGATGTTGGTCATCCCCGGCATGTACAGAAGCACGCGGTGCACGAACTTCTGCATCACCGGCAGCCGCTCCACCAGTTCCGCCTCCAGGATCTGCCCGTTCCCCGTCGTTTCCGTCTCCAGCAGCGGCGGCCGCGCGTCCACCTGGATCGATTCGGTGATGCTGCCCAACTCCAGCCTCACGTCGATGCGCGGCGATTCATTGATGCGCAGCACGATGCCGCTGCGCAGAAAGCTCTTGAAACCCTGCGCCTCCACTTTCAACTCATAGGAGCCCGATTGCAGGTTCGGCAAATAGTAGTCGCCGTTCTGATTGGCTTGGGTCTCGAAGACAAAGCCGCGCTCCAGGTTACGGGCCGCCACCTTCGCCCCCACCACGACGGCGCCGCTTGTGTCCTCCACCTTTCCCACAAGCGTCGCCGTGCCGGTTGTCTGCGCGCCCAGACACGCAGCCATCCATATCGCCGACAGTTTCATCAGGAGTCGCATCCCAGTTCTCCCTTCCTCAGGCCCGGTTCCAGCCGAGCGCTTTCGAAATCTCCTCGCATTCCCGCCGCAGCTTTCCCCCTGCCCGGCGGATCACTTCCTCGCGCAGCACGGCGGAGGATCCGCTGACGCTGATCGCCGCCACCGGCCGCCCGTCGCGGCCCAAGATCGCCGCTCCCACGCAACACAACCCTGGCTCGCTCTCCTCCAGATCCAACGCGTAGCCTTTCCTGCGGATTTGCGCATACATCTCCGCCGGCAGTCCGCTGGCCTCGGCCGGCCAGTGCGCTACGATGCTCCTGCCCAGCGCCGTCTTGGTGAGCGACAGATGGATGCCAGGCGTCGACTGCATCCGCATGGACCGCAGCCCCTCCAGCATGTCCCGGTAAATGAGTTGGCCGTTTTCGAGCACCGCGAAGTTCACCGTCTGCTCGAATTCCGCCAGAATCCTTGCCATCGCCGGCCGCGCCAGCTTGCGCACCAGCGCGCTCTCCGGCGGATGGCCGAGTTCCTTCAGCTTGTCGGTGGTCCGATAGACGCCCTGGTTGCCTTCGACATAGCCGAGCCCTTCCAGAGTCCGGAGTATGCGATGAGCGGTGGGTTTGGGAAGGCGCACGGCGGAAGCCAGCTCGGACAGTCCCGTACCTGAAGAGGAATTCTGCAACGTCTCCAGAAGAGCAAAAGCTTTTGAGACGACCTTGACGGCGCCGGCGTCGGATTTCGGTTTCACGGCGAGCATGCTTTAGCAATGCCGAAGATGCTATCAACGCCAGGACAAGACTGTCAAGAGAAAATGACACAGACAATTCCGCAATGTGAAATGATGCGCCCTTCGCACTTCGTACACACACAGGCCTGCTATCATGTCAATGCCGCGCGGATGTGGCGGAACTGGCAGACGCACTGGATTTAGGTTCCAGCGCCCGCAAGGGCGTGGGGGTTCAAGTCCCTCCATCCGCACCAGCCTTCACCAAGGCTACGGCTGGCAAGCCGTAGACGTGGAGAGGGCTGCCCGCCGTAGCTTCAGTGTAGGCGGGCTATAGAGGCTCCAGATCAGAGGCGGGCCGTAGCCTCGGGAGCTCTACTTTACCCGCTTCCCGCTCCACTCGATCGTGTTGCCCTGATCTCCAAACGACGACGTGAGCTTGATGTCGTCTCCGCTGACCTTGCCCTTGTAGCTGATCCGCGCCCAGAATCAGCAGCATGCGTGACATGGTAACCCTTTCCGTGGCGCCTTGGGCACCACGATTCCCCCACATTCTATTCCAAAACTACCGCAGCGGCCCCCGCGCGTCTTCCACCTGATCGGAAACCTGCTCGGCCCGATCAAACGCAAACGCACGCAGATAATCCACGCTGCCTTCAAAATCGGCGGATGAGTATGGCCGGAGAGGATCCAGAATCGCCGCGTCGCGGATCTGTTTGTACTGCCGCTCGATCTCCGCTTCCAGCCAGCCCTCGGCGCCGCCCGCCGCCTTCGCGCACTCCTCCAGCGAGTTCAGATAATTCTCCATCAGCTCCGGTCCCGACAGCAGCCTGCGGATCAGCACATTGCCGCCGAAGGTCACATCCTTGTCCCAAGGAAGAAACCGGAATTCGGTCGAACTCTGCATTCGGTACAGATCAGAGTTGTTGATGCCCCATTCCCCTTGCAACCCGCCGGCCTCGCCATCCGCTCCGCCGAAAAGTCGCTGCGGTTGTCAGTATTCCGCTGTGACGACCTGGAAATCCTCAGCGAGCTTGGCGACGCCGTCGCCCGCGGCGTGCGCGTCGAGGCGCTCATCACCTCACGCGCCAAGGGTTGGACCAGGCGCCTGGCGCCGCTCGCCGGTTGCCTTCAGCGCATGGGCGTCATCATTCACCCGCTGCCGGCCGGCCGCTGCCGCCTTCCGCGCTTGCCCCGCGCCTGGTGGTGGCGCCGGAGTCGGCCCGCTGCTTCCCCACGGCCGCCTCCGGCCGCCCGCGCGAAATCGAACAGGCCGCCTAGGCGTAACCGTCCCCGCTTCACGATTCGCCTATGCTGAACGTGGCAATCCTGTGCCGAGCTTCGCTCTTTGCCCTGGCGGTAGCCATGCTGGCCGCGCGCGGCTCCAACTGGACCGTCGACTACCCCAAGGGCGACCGCACCTTCGCCGCCATTCTACGCCGCCTCACCCGCCTCGATATACGTAGTGTCGAACAGCCCGTCAATCCCGACGACGGTGACGACATCTACTACTGGCCCTATCTCCACGTCGGCATGCCCGGCAGCTGGCAGCTCACCGATGCCCAGGCCGCCAAACTTCGCGACTATCTCCTCCGCGGCGGCTTCCTGCTGTGCGATTCCTTCTTCGGCACCGAGGAATGGAGCGGTTTTGAAGCCGGCATGCGCCGCATCTTCCCCAACCGGCGGCAAACCGGCCAAAGCGCAAATCCTCTGGGGAGTCCTGTTCGCCGCCGCCTTGGTCGGCAACGAGTTCATCCGCAAGTCCGCCGGCATCGAAGTCTATCGATGGCTGCTCCCGGTGCCCCTCATCTGTGTACGATCCCAGCCTGCCGCTCGCCTTCTCCATCTCGAAACTTTTCTCTCTACCCATTGAAGGAATCTTCGATCCGGAAGGAGGAACCGAACCATGAGACTCCACCAGGCCTGACTGCCCGGCCCGGATCAATTTGACTCGGCCAAGACGGGCCGCCGCCCGCCGGAATGGAAGGCGGCGCGGAACTCCAACTGGCAACAGCGCCAATAATCGGCCATGGAGCTGTGCGTGACCCGCAGCACGGGCTCATGGTGGAACCAGACCACCGCCGCCGCGCCGGCCAGCAGCAGGCGCTGTAGCGCCAGCGCCACGCAAGTCCGTACCGGTGCACGCCTGGCCCGCATCATCGCCAGCCGCTCGCAATGAAACTGCACGTGGCTCCCCTCGTCCTTGCTGATTCGCGCACAAATCGCCCGCAGCGCTGGGCAGCCGGTGGCGGCCGCCAGCGCCGGATAGTAGACCTTCGCGATCAGCTCCGCCGTCAAGAGCACGCAAATCGAAGTCTCCAGCCCCGCCAACTTGCGCACGTGCCGGAACACCGCATCCACCCACGTATGCCTCACCCGCGCGATGCCCGCAAGATCCATGAACCGTCCCAGCAGCGCCGCATGGCCCTGCTCCTCCCGGATAAACAACTCCGTCCCCCGCGCATAGGCCGCGTCTCCGCTGCGCCGCGCATACTCGCGCGCCGCCTGCCGCAGGTGACGCCCCTCCGATTGCTCGCCCAGTTGAAACTCTTGTATTGAGGCGCGGATCCGCTCCCGCTCCTCGTCCGTGATCCGCGCGGCGCTCTCCCACGGAATCTCCGGCGGATTCTCCAGGCTCCGCCGGAACCACGCCTCCCACTCCTCCGACGCCCGCACCCTCGGCTGCTCAACCCCCATCACCTGCACCGAAACCGAGCACGTCCGCGGACCGTCCATCTCCGCCAGGATGATGCTCTGCCACGTGCCACGCACCAAACGCCCGTCCACCACCGGCAGCATGACGCCCGGCCCCAGCAGCATCGCCCGCAGATGCGACACCGCGTTCGCACGCGTGCAGTCGGAATAGCGCGGATCGTCGTGGCGCCAACCGCCGCCGGCCGGAACCGCCGCCTCCATCATCCGGCGCAGATCGTCGAGCAGAGCCTCCTGCCATTCATTCAGAATGGTCGCCGCCGTCGAATGCAGCGATTGCACCATCACCGTGCCCTCGCCAATGCCGCTCTCGCTCACCACCTCTTCGATCCGCGGCGTCAAGTTTAAAAACTCCAGCCTTTGCCGGGTTTCGTTCTTCAGCACGCGCCGGATAATGGTTGTGCTCATACCAAGCTCTCCACGCCTGTTTCCGGAACCAGCGCCCCGAACCGCCGCTCACGGCGCTGGAACTCCTGGAGCGCCTCCCGCAAATCCTCCGCCCCGAAATCCGGCCACAGCACCGGCAGGAACAGCAGCTCCGCATGCGCGCACTCCCAGCCGAACAGGTCGCTCAGCCGCTGCTCCCCGCCGGTGCGGATCAGCAGGTCCACGTTCGGCGCCGGCTCCTCTTCGTGAACCGCACGCGCCAGCAGCCGTTCGAACACCGGCATCTCGTCGGCGGTCCCGCACATCCGCGCCGCCTGCCACAACGCATGGCGCGCTGAATAATCCACCGCCAGCCGCAGATACAGCCGCCGCCTGCCACGCGTCGCCTCCTCCACGGCTTCAATCGCCTCCACCAGCGGCGCCTGCAGCCGGTCGCGCCGCCCCGCCACGTGCAGTCTCACGCCGTTGTCCACCAGCCTCTGGATCTGGCCGCGCAGATACTCCTCGAACAGTTCCATCAGCGGTCCCGTCTCCTGTTCGGGCCGCTTCCAATTGTCCGAAGAGAAGGCGTGCAGCGTGAGCGTGCCGATGCCTAGCTCCAGCGCCGCCTCCACCGTCCGCCGCACGGCCGCCGCGCCGGCCAGGTGTCCTTCCGTGCGCGGCCGTCCGCGATGTTGCGCCCAGCGGCCGTTGCCGTCCATGATGATCGCGACGTGAATGCCGTCGGCTGTACAACAAGTACTTTGCTCCATAAAGTGAACCTCCAAAAAAATTTCCCCGCCTACTCTCCGCCCTCCCGCGCCCCTTCAATCAACGCCTCCATGTGCTGCAAATACCGCTCCATCGCCCGCCTCCCTTCACTAGACAGCTTGTAGCTCGTTTTCGGCATCCGGTTCTCGAACGTCTTCTCGCACACGATGTAGCCCGCCTCCTCCAGCCGCCGGCAATGTATGCTCAGGTTCCCGTCGGTCACCTCCAGCAGCGCCTTCAATCCGTTGAACGTCTGCGTCCCGCCCGCAGCCAGCGCGCTCATGATCGCCAGACGCGTCCGCTCATGGATCACGCGGTCCAGTTGCAGCGCCGGATTGCCTTCAATCGTCTCCAGCCGCCTCCGCGCCGGCCCCGAACTCCGATCCTGCGCCTTCGATCCTGCCGCCTGCTTACCCACCGTACCTCCAGGTGACAATCGCACCGAACAGAATGTGCAGTCCGCCGAACCCCGCCGCCAGCATCACGTTGTCCCAGGTTGGGCCCGTGAACAGCGTCACCGCGCCTAGCGACATGAAGCATACGCCCATCACTGGCACGATGCGGATGGAAAACGCGCCCCCGGTGGTGATGCCGCAGCCATAGAGCAGCAGCCACATACCTGGAATCGCCCAATCCTCCCCGCGCCCGTGCAGCGCCGCCGTCAGCAGCGCGCCCGCCAGAAACGGAGGCGTCAACCCCAGCAGAAAATTCCACAGCGGCCCATGCGATGACGCCGCGCCCGCGCGCCGGATCTTCTCCGCCGTCGTGATCACCGCGATCAGCACCGCGACGCAGGCCTCCCCCAGCCATACCGTCAGCCATCCGGAATGATCCTTGCCCGCCGCCACCCAAGCCGCCGCAACCGCCGTAATCCCGATCGCCATCGCCCCCACTCCGGGCAGCGAAGTGAACAGCGCCGAGCGCTCCATGGTCTGCCGGATAAAGCGCAGATTATCGGCCGCGCCGGCATCCAGCGCGACAGTCCGCTTGCGGGGCGCAGGAACAATTTGGGGAGCAGGCATCAGGCTCCATCCTATCCTGGGAACGGTCTCTTGTCAAGTACTTTGCCATGCAAAGCGTACCCGTGACTTGCCACCGGCCTCCACCGATTCCGCCGCAAGGCGGGATGTTGGTATACTAAAGATGTCTTTGCCCGCCTACGTTTATCTTCGAGTGTCCACTCATCGCTTCCATCCGTTGCAACAGGATTCGGCTTTTAGCGTTGTCCGACAAAGACAAGACCATTAGAAAGAGAGTTCTCCATGACCAACATCTTTGTCGGCAATCTCAGTTATCAAACCACGCAGGATGATCTGCACGCCGCGTTTTCCAACTACGGAACCGTGGAGCGTGTGAGCGTCGTAACCGATCGCGACAGCGGGCAGCCACGCGGCTTCGCGTTTGTCGAGATGACCAACCGCTCCGAGGCCGAAGCGGCCATCGCGCAGCTGAACGGCTCTGACCTGAACGGCCGGACGCTCAACGTAAATGAAGCCCGTCCGAAGCCGCAGGGCGGTTCCGGCGGCGGCTACGGCGGAAACCGTGGGCGTGGTCCGGGCCGCGGCCGTTCCCGCTGGTAGAGACTACCAGGGTCCCGGCGTCGCCTACGGCCAAAGCCATCTCCGCGGCGCCGGTATCAACCTGATCCGGTTCGTTCTTGTTCCCCCGCCGCCAGCCTCGCAATCGGCTTCACGAACACCGCCAGCAACAGTCCCGCCACGATCGCCGTCGCCGCCACCGCCCCAAACAACTCAGCCAAAGAGAAACTCTCATACAGCGACGCCACTCGCCCGCCCATGTAATTGCCCAGCGCCGTCGCCAGAAACCAGATCCCCATCACGAACCCACCCACGCGTGCCGGCGCCAGCTTCGTCATCGCGCTCAATCCCACCGGACTCAAACAAAGCTCCCCCACCGTGTGGAGGAAAAAGACGCCCAGCAGCCACAGCGGGCTCACCTTTTCCCCCCCGCCCGACAATTGCGCCGCCGGTATCAGCACCGCGAAGCCCAGCCCCGCGCTGATCAGCCCGATCGAGAACTTCGTCCCACTCGAAGGATCATTCTTGCCCAGCTTCACCCAGATCCAGGCGAACACCCCGGCCAGAAGGATGATGAACATCGCGTTCGCCGATTGAAACCAGCTCGATGGAAACGCCCAACCCAGAATCCGCGTTTCCGTGTTCCTGTCCGCGAATAGGTTCAGCGTCGAACCCGCCTGCTCGAACACGCCCCAAAACAGCGCCGACGCAAAGAAGAACACCGCCACCACGATCAGCCGGTTCCGCTCCCCAGGCGTCCACTCGCCGGTCGTGAACATCAGCCCGAACGTCACGATCACCAGCCCGATCATCCCCAGGCCGAACGCGTTCGAAATCCAGGCCGGCGTGTATTCCACAACTCCGGTGACACCCAGAAGCGCCAGCGCTACGCACAGCACAACCACGCTCCCCATGCCGCGAAACAGCTGCCCGCGTAGCACCGCCGCCTCCCGCTCATCGGCCGCCGGCGTGGGATAAAGCCCCGCATCGCCCAGGCTCCGCGCCCCCGCCAGATACTGGATCAGTCCAAGCGTCATCCCCACTCCCGCCAGCGCGAATCCCAGATGCCAGTTCACGTTCTGACCGAAATAGCCGCACACCAATGGCGCGATAAACGCGCCCAGGTTGATCCCCATGTAGAAAATCGAAAAGCCCGCGTCGCGCCGCACGTCGCCCTGCTCATAGAGCGTCCCCACCATCGTGCTCACGTTCGGTTTCAGCAGCCCCGTCCCGCAGCTGATCAGCACCAGCCCGAAATAGAAAGTACCCAGCATGGGGAACGCCATCGAGAAATGTCCGAGTGCGATGATGATCCCGCCGTACAGCACCGCCTTGCGCTGCCCCAGGAACCGGTCCGCAAGCCATCCGCCCGGCAGGCTCAGAAGATACACCGACGCCGTGTAGAGCCCGTAGATCGCGCCCGCCTTGTCCACCGCGAAGCCCAGCCCGCCGGCCTCCACGCCCGCCGTCATGAACAGGATCAGCAGCGCCCTCATGCCGTAGTAGCTGAAGCGCTCCCACATCTCGGTGAAAAACAGCGTCGCCAGTCCTCTGGGGTGGCCGAAGAAGGCCCGGTCGTTTTGTGTCACCTAGACAGTGTAGCTACGGCTGATGGCCGGCTGCCGATAGCTGCACCGTCAGCCCATCGGGATCGGGAAAGTAGACGCGGTCCGCCGTGCGCCGCGGATTCAATCCCTGCCTCTTCAACTCCTCGGTCACCTGCTCCACCTTGTAGCCGTCGATGGCGATGCAGTAGTGATCCATCCCGGCGCGATCTCCCTTGAACAGCGCAAGAAAATTCTTGCCCAGCCCAAGAAAGCAGTTGTTCGCCGACTCGCTCACTACCGGCATTCCCAGGTGCTTCTGATAAAAATCGCGCGAACGCACGACATCGGTCACCCGCAGCGCAATATGGTTGATCTCCACTCCGCGGAACGTGCTTGCCGCCGTTGCCGGCGCCGCGCCGGCCAGCGCCGCCAGCCCGGCTACCAGATCCCTTCTCCGGATGCGGCCGGAATCATACTCATCCAGCATGCGATCGATCAGATGTTTCATGGCGCCACCTCCGCACGTATGTTACCAATACAGCTTCAATCCCATTTGCATAATGCGCCGGCTGCCCGCGCCCGTCACCATTCCGAACCCTCCGCCGCCCAGCGTCTGATTCGGCAGATCGAACTCCGGCGTGTTGAACGTGTTGAACGTCTCCCAGCGCACCTGCAGCCGCCACCGCTCTGCCACCCGGAAATTCTTCGCCAGCAGTGAATCGAAATTCACGTTGCCCGGTCCCAACAAACCCGGCACCGTCCGTGACACGTTGCCATGCGTGAACCGCGCCGGTGTTTGAAAAGCGCCGGCGTTGAACCAGTGAAACCCAACGATCCCCGGCGCCGGCGTCCCTCGCGGAACCTGCGCATTCGGATCGCTCACGATGTCCGGCCGCAGGTTCTTCCCATCCGCCTGATCGCCCAGCACATCCCGCGGACCGTTGAGTACCAGCACGCCGAACGGCGCGCCCGCGCGCAGCGTCGCCATCGTCGACACCTGCCAGCCTCCCAGAACCGCGTTCAGCACGCCGCCGTGGTTCAGCCACTTCTTGCCTTTCCCGAACGGCAGGTCCACGATCGGCGAAAGCACTAGCCGGTGCGGCACATGATTTGTCGACAGCGATCGCTCGTTCTTCAAATCGTAAATGTTCTGGATCTGATCATCGTCTCCAAACGTTGCGTTGTCGCCGCCCACGAACACCGCGTTATCGATCCACTTGGCAAACGTATAGGCCAGCACCCAGGAAAAACCGTTGCTGTAGCGCCGCTCCATCCGCAGCGTGCCCGCGTGATAGTTCGAAAAACCCCAGTTCGGCGCCAGCACCTGGATTTGCGCCTGGTCGCTGCCGAACACCGTCCACGGCCGCCGCAGCCGCTCCGGAATCTCGATTCGCGGCAGCAGTTCCGGCCGGATGTGATTCATGTTGATGTTCGGAAAAACGATCTGCCGGCCGAGATTGCCGAGGTAGCCCACCTCGATCAGCATGTCCCGCCACTGGTGCTGGACGTTTAAATTGAAATTGATTGTGTACGGCGTCTTGCGGTTGCGATCCAGGTACTGAATTTGGGATGCCTCGAACGTGGTGCCCCGGTTGCCGTAAGTCGGCGTCAGCTCAGAGATTGGAATGTCGGCGAACGCCTCCCGCGGCGGCCCCTGCCGCAGTGTGAACGGCACGGGATTCCGCGCCCGGTACACATTGCCGAAACCCGCCTTCAACTGCTGCACGATCTCCCGGTCATACGGGTTGCCGTAAAAAATGCCGAAGCCTCCGCGCACCACGCTCGTCTGCGATCCCCGCAACCGGTACGCGAACCCGAACCGCGGCGCCACGTTGTTCTTGTCCCAGTTCCACAGGTACTTTCCTTCCCCGTTCAAATTCGGAAACAGCGTTCTGCCCAGCGCCCCGGCCGGTATGTCGCCTGTCCCCGCCAGCGGATTCGGTATCCACGGGTCGAAACTGCTCATCCGCCCGGCTACTTCGTACATCGGCGTCTCGGTTTCATACCGTATGCCGAGATTCAGGATCAGGTTCGGCGTGATGCGCCAGTCATCCTGGAAATAGCCGGCATAGTAGTGAATCCTGCGTCCGTAGCCTGGCGCCACCGTCGCATCCACCGAATTCAGCCGCCCCAGCAGAAAATCGGCGAACTGCAATCCCGTGTTCGCGACCGTGCCTCCATTCGCGTTGAAGCCCGCCGTCTGCCGGCCGTTGAATCCCCACACCCCGCTCGGCTGGTTGCGGCTCAGCTCGTTGCCGCCATACCGCGTATGCTGCACGCCGAATTTCAGGGTGTGTGCGCCCGACACGCGATTGAACCTTGCCGCATAGTCGAACGTGTTAATCGCCGCCACGCGGTTCGCGTTGCCCGCCGCCCCGATCTGCGTCACCGGCGCAAACCCGCCGCCGAAATTCAGCCTCGGGAAAACTTCGCCCGGCACGCCCGGCAACCCCAATAGTTGGCCATAGTTGGTGTCGCAGCAGTCGCCGCTGCGCCGGTGAATGAACACGCGGTTGTAGCCGGCGGTGAAATTCAAAAAGAAGGTCGGCGAAAACAGGCGCGTTGTGTTCAGCACAAGGTTCTGCCGCCGGTTGCGGATCGTCAAGCCGTCCGGATCGGCTGGGCCGTAGCTGGGACTGTAGGCATCCACGTCACGCTCCGGCAGCGTCACAATGTAACGCACAAACGCGCGCGTGTTCGAGGCAATCTCGTGATCCACGCGCCCGATGTGATAATCGCGCAACAGCGAATTGGCCCGGTTCTCCTGCCAGTTCCCGGCGTTGTTGAAGGGATTGTTCGGCGCCCGGTTGGCCGCCGGCAGAAACGCCATCGCCTTCACCGCCACCGGATCGAATCGCGACGCCGGAATCACGTTGCCCGGAAATGGCGTGTTCGAGCGCGGATTGCCGAACGTCCCCGTGCCCGTATCCGGATCATAAACGGGCACCAGCACAGCGCGCCCGCTCGCATCGCGCGTCGCCGTCGAAAAATTCCCCTGCCGCCACTCGGGCAACCCCACCGATCGCGTGCTCACCGCGCCCGTTCGCTCCCGGATCGCTTCGAAATTGTAAAAGAAAAACGACCGGTTCCGGATAATCGGCCCGCCGACGTTCGCCCCAAAATTGTTCCGCCGCAGCTTCGGCTTGGTGTCGTTGTTCCAGCCTGCCGCATCGAACGCATCGTTGCGCAGAAACTCGTAGAAACTGCCGGTGAACCGGTTCGTGCCCGCGCGCGTTACTCCGTTCACCGCGCCCGCCGAGCTGCGCCCGTTCTCGGCGCCCATCGCGTTTACTTCCACTTTGAACTCCTGCATCGAATCCACCGGCGGCGTCAGATCCACCTGCTGCGCCGCCACTCCACCGCGCGAACTCGTCACCCCATCGATGAGAATCTGCGCCGAGCGTGTCCGCCCTCCGCCGAGCGAAATGTCGCTGCCGTTGTAGAAAGCGCCAGGCACCAGGTTCACTAGCCGGAACACGTTGCGGTCCGCCAGCGGCATCTCCAGCACGTAGCTGGTCTGAATTGTCGTCCCCACTTGACCGGAAGTCGTGTCCACCAGGCTGGGCTGCCCCTCCACGCGAACCGTCTCCGTCACCAGTCCAATCTCCAGCACCGCATCCTGCGTAAGCGTGGATCCCACGTCCACCTTCAGCCCGCTCACATCCAGCTGCTTGAATCCGGCCGAGGTGAACGTAACGCGGTAATCCCCCGGCACCAGCTGCGGCGCAACGTACACACCGTTGGCCTGCGTTGTCACCGTGATGCCGGTGCCGGTGGACTCATTCCGCACATCCACCTTCACCCCAGGCATAACAGCGCCGGATGAATCGCGAACCGTGCCCGTAAGTGAACCCACCGCAACCTGCGCCAAAGCGCCGTTGACTGCGCCAGACCATGCAGCCAGAACAAGAATCACCCGTAGCATTCCCAAACCTCCCAGTGGTTAGTTGGGCCTTATGCTATCACGCGCTGCAGCCGGAGGGAAGCAACATCTCGCGCATCTTCCCTTCGAACTCCTCTGCCGAAAATGGCGCTGCCAGCCGGCGTAGCTCCTCCGGTTCGAACCTCGCCTCCACCGCTTCAAACCGCGCCATCGCCGCCGTCAGGTTCGCCTCCCCGGGAGCGTCGTATAAAACTCCTCCCGACGCCACGGTCTCCAGTGCCCCACCCCGCCCCAGCGCCACAACCGGCTTCCCGCTCGCCAGCGCATCCACCGCCGTCATCCCGAAATCCTCCTCGCCCGGCATCACTAGCGCCCGGCATCGCGCGTACAAATCCCGCAGTTCTTCCTCTGTTACGCGTCCCAGAAACTCCACGCTCCCCCCCGCCAGCCCACGCAGCCGGCGGTACTCAGGCCCTTCTCCCACCACCTTCAGCCGCCGTCCGGAGCGCCTAAAACTCGCCACTGCCTCATCCATCCTCTTGTAAGGCACCAACTCACTCACCGCCAGATAATAATCCTCCGCCGGCTTCCCATAGAAACTCTCCACCGCCACCGGCGGATACACAACCTCCGCCTCCCGCCGGTACGTCTTCCAGATCCGCCGCTTCACGTTCTCGCTGTTGGCCACGAACGTGTCCACGCGCGCCGCCGTCGCATAATCCCATTGCCGCAACCACGTCGCCACCGGAGCCATCACCGCGCGCCGTAGCCGCGACCGCGTCCAATCGTGCAGATAATCCTGGTTCAGCTCCCACAAGTACCGCATCGGTGTGTGGCAGTAGCAGACATGCCGCGTGCGCGAACTCGTCAGCACTCCCTTCGCCGGCCCCGATTCCGAGCTGATCACCAGGTCGTACCCGCGCAGGTCGAACTGCTCCAGCGCCACAGGCATCAGCGGCAGCGTCCACCTGTGCCACCGCCGTAGCGGATTCAGAAAGCTTGCCGTCACACGCCGCGAACGGATCACCTCGCTCACACGCTCCGGTTCATAGAACAGCGTGAAGAGATCCGCCTCCGGCAGCAACCGGCACAGCGATTCCACCACTTTCTCGCCACCTCGCATGGTGAGCAGCCAGTAGTGAACAATGGCGATCCTCAAGCAGAAATGGTAAGCCACGCTTGCCGGGCTATGCTAGGTGGGTGCGGCACGCTACCGGATTTTTGCAAGTGTTAAGCGATCGCTGGGAGAACCTCTCCGGCCGCAACCGCATCCTCTCCGCCATCCTCACCGTCTCCAGCGGAACCACCCTTGTCAAAATCGCCGGCACCGCTAAGGTCATGCTCATCGCACGCTACTACGGGCTTAGCGACGATCTCGACGCCTACCTCATCTCCTTCCTCATCCCCTCCTTCCTCGCCGAAGTCGTCGCCGGTTCCATCAGCGGCGCGCTCATCCCGCGCTTTATCTCCGCCTCCCGCGAAGGTGGCGAATGGGTCGCCCGCCAGCTCCTCGGCGCATGCCTTCTTCTCTGCGCCGGACTGTGCCTCACCGCCGCCGCACTGGCCGTCTTCGCCGCCCGCCCTGTTCTGGCTCTTGTTGCCTCCGGCTTCCCGCTAGCCAAACTCGATCTCACCTATGCTCTCTTCCTCATACAGGTTCCGATGATTCTGTTCAGCGGCATCGCCGCCGTCGGCCGCGCCGTGCTCAACGCGCTCGACCGTTTTGCGCTGCCGGCCACGATTCCCGTCCTCACTCCCTTCGTCACGATTCTTGCCGTCGTTGCCTCGGGCGACAATCCCGGCGCTTATCCGCTGGCTGCCGCCACGCTCGCCGGCAGCATCCTCGAATTCCTCGCTGTCCTCTGGCTTCTTCGTTCCCACGGCTGGATGCCCTCCCTCCGCTGGAGCAAGTGGACCGACGATCTCAATGCCGTCGTCACCCAATACTGGCCGCTCGCACTCAGCTCGCTCGTGCTCGCCAGCGCCGGCTACGTCGATCAGGCGATGGCCGCCATGCTCGGCTCCGGCAGCGTCTCCGCCCTCACCTACGGCGGCAAGGTCGTCAACGTCTTCTTCGCCGTCGGCGCCGTCGCTACCAGCACCGCCGCGCTTCCCTACTTCTCGCGCATGGCCGCCGAACGTGACTGGACAGCCATCCGCTCCACCCTCACCGGCTTCGGCCGCCTCATCCTGTTCGCCGGCGTTCCCGCCACCGGACTCCTCATTCTGTTCAGCGCGCCTCTGGTCCGGCTGCTGTTTGAAGGCGGAGCCTTCACCCGCCAGGACTCCTCCGTTGTCGTGCTCGTGCAGCAGATGCACCTCATCCAAATTCCTTTCGCGATCCTCGCCGCACTCGTCGCCCGTCTTATCTCCGCGTTCGAAGCCAATCGCCACCTGCTGGCCGCCGCCACCCTCTTCTTCTCCTCCAACGCGATCCTCAACTACCTCCTCATGCAGCGCCTCGGCGTGGCCGGCATCGCGCTCGCCACCAGTCTCGCCAGTGCGCTCTACTTCGGGCACCTGATGCTCGCGCTCTTCCGTACCGGACGCCGCTGGAGACGCCATGCAGCCTGATCCGCTCGGCTACACTCTGCCTCTCTCGCAACGCACCGTCGTTTATCCGCTCGGCTATCCGGCCGAGATTTTCTCCAACAATCCGCGCGTCACTGAAGCCGCCTACGAAAGTTGGGGCCTGTTTGACAAACAATTCGACACCTCGCCGCTCCGCATACACGTCATCATCGGCGAGGGCGCATTACCCGCCTCCCCGCCTTCATTCACCGCGCAAGGACATCTGCTCTCCATCCTCTGCGATCGCGATAACTTCGCCGTCTGCGATCTTGACTCCGCCTTCAGCTTCTGCCGCCTCAGTTCCGCCACCGCGCTTGACCGTCCCTGGATGCGCTACCACTTCCTCGAGGCCATCGCCTATGTCACCCTCACTCACCAGCACCTTAGTCCTGTCCACGCCGCCTGCGTCGCGCGCAACGGACGCGGCGTGCTGCTTTCGGCCCCCTCCGGCACGGGAAAAACCGTGCTCTCTTATTCGCTCGCTCGCCGCGGCTGGACCTTCGTCTCCGACGACGTCTCCTTTCTCATCCGCTCCAGTTCCAACCTTGAAGTGCTCGGAAAACCGCACGAATTCCGCTTCGACGCCTACGCCCGGAAACTGTTCCCCGAACTCGAAGGCAACCTCATCGTCCGCGATGTGAAGGGCCAGCTGCTGGTGGAACGCTCCGCGCGGGACCTCAAAACCGCCACCCGCTGCCGCGTCGATCACCTGGTCTTCCTCGATCGAACCGCCAGCGGCCCTGCGCGCCTGGATCCTTGCGGCGCCAACACTGCCTTGGAACGCCTCCTGCGCGAAACACCCAGATACATGGACCGCGTCAACCAGGAACAAAGATCCTCCTTCGAACTGCTGCTATCGGCCCAGGTCCACACGCTTCACTACTCCGCATGGGAGCAGGCGGTTCCGTTGCTGCCCCCGCCGGCTCGATCCCCGGCTTCGCCACCGAACCCGCCGCGATCGGCTCCACCCAACCTCCGCCGCTGCCGGTAACTCAGCCGGTTCCGCCCCATCACTTGCCACAGCCCCGTTATCCCCGGGCGAACCCGCAGCACTTCCCAAGCCGCCGCGCCATAATGCTCCTCCAACTCAGCAGCCGTCACCGGACGCGGACCCACCATCGACATCCGCCCCGACACCGCATGCATCAACTGCGGCAACTCATCGAGTGAGTACCTCCTCAGCAGCCGCGCAAACCCGTGCGTCACGCGCGGATCATCGCCCGTCTTGTTCTCCGGAACATGCTCATCCCCCAGCCGCTCCACCAAAGCGAATTCCAAACCAGCCCCGCCATCCCACATCGTCCGTAGCTTCAGCATCCGGAACGGCTCCCCGAACCGCCCCACCCGCCGGTGCGCCACCAGCGGCGCACGCCTCGACAGCACCCACACCGCCGCCGCGCACGCAATCAACAATGGAGAAAACAGCATCACCAGCAACGCCGCACACAACCGCTCCCCCAATTGCAATTCCGCCCGCGGCGCATAATACAACTCGCGGCTGGAAAGCAGATCCACTACTACCAGTCTAAAGACAGAACCCCGAAAGACTTGTAAATTCTCTAATTCCCCGTATGCGGATGCTTCAAATAATGCTGCCGCAGCAGATCCTTCCCGTAATCATTCCCGTTCGGCGTCCGCACGACCGCGTGTATATGCTGCCTCGTCGGTGCCCGCGGATTCTCCACATGCTGCCGGATCCCCACCGGCAACTGGTGATCGAACTCAATCAGAATCACCGGACTGTGAATCCGGTAGTAGAAAACCCCGCCCGGCTCCGTCTGCCCCACCCACGCGAAAAACGTCTTCTCCAGATGCCGCCGCACCTCCTCCATCTTCAGCTTCGCGTGCCCGTCATCCATATTCCCGACGTACCGCTCAATCAGCGCCACCAGCTGCTCCCGCTGCCTCGCGGTTAGCTCCGCCACCGGAACCCCCGCGTAATCCAGCACCACGTTATCCTTGAACGCCTCACCCACGTTGTTGTTGCCCGTCTTCGACACCGGCAGCACCGCCTTCTTCCGCTGCTCCTCGCTCAGCGACATCAGAAACTTGTGCCCCATATCCTGCTCGTCCTGCATGATCGCCACGCCCTTGTACTTGCCCTCGTAAGCGATCACCGGCTCGGAGCCGACAAACACCGGCGACATCACCACCTGGTCCCCCAACACAAAGTAGTTGATGATCACGTGGTGCCCGTCGATCTGCCAGCCCCACGGCTCCTTCGCCGACGGTTTTCCCATCACCGTGATCCAGTACAGCCACTCCCCATACTCCTGGAAATTGTCGTTGTTCATCTCCCCCAGCGTGTGGTTCAGCCGCATGATGTCGCGCGTCAGCTTCAGCCCGCGCGCGCTCAACGACGCCCGCAACATCGCGAAGGCCGCCTCCCGCTGCCCCTCGCTCATCTCGTTGAACCCAACCCCCTGCCGCAGGTAGAAATGCTGGTTCATCCACTTCCGCCACTCCTCATCATCCACGGAAAACTCCGTCTTCTTCCGCTGCTCCGGGGTCAGCGCCGCAAGAAACGCTTCCGCCGCCTTCACCACAGGAGCCGTCGAAACGCCTGTCGACTCCACCTTATACAGGCCCGCCACCAGCGTCCCGTCCGTCGTCACGCCCTTGAACGGCTGCGCCAGCCCCTTCGCCTCCGCGTCGCGCGACATCGTCCGGAACCGCTCCACGCGGTCTCCCGCCGGCCGCTGCGAATACAGCAATCCCAGCAGCATGAAAAAACTCACAACCAGGACCCAGCGCTTCATGACCAACCCTCCCTTGCTAATGCGAGTGCCGTGGCACCGTCTTTGCCAAATCATGATACTTCACCGCGAACTCCAGGCACGCACCCGTCTCCAGCTGCCCCACGTGCAGCCGGTACAGCTCCTGCCACGGCGAATCGTGAACTATCGCCGCCGGCTTCTGATTCTTCCGCCGCCGCGCAATCTCCTCATCGCTCACCAGCAAGTCCACACGCCGCGTATTCAAATCCACTTTCACTTGGTCGCCTGTCTCCAGAATCGCCAGGTTCCCGCCCGCCGCCGACTCCGGCGACACGTTCAATATCGACGGACTGTCCGACGTCCCGCTCTGCCGCCCATCCCCTAAACAAGGCAGCATCCGCACCCCCTTCTTCACCAGGTAATCCGGCGGCGTCATGTTCACCACCTCGCCCGATCCCGGATAGCCCACCGGCCCGCACCCGCGGATCACCAGCATGCACGATTCGTCCACCTTCAACGCAGGATCGTTGATCCGCGCCCGGTAATCCTCCGGCCCGTCAAACACGATCACCCGCGCCGTGAAGCAATCCTCCGAACCCGGCGCCGACAAGAACCGCCGCCGGAAATCCTCGCTGATCACCGAAGTCTTCAACAGCGCAGAATCAAACAGGTTCCCCGACATCACCAGAAACCCCGCCCTCTCCATCATCGGCTTCTCATACGGCCGGATGTAATCCGGATTCAGCGTCCCGCAACCCTGGTAATTCTCGCCCACCGTCTTGCCGTTCACCGTCAGCGCATCCGTGTGAATCCGCCCGCCACGAATCAGCTCCCCGAAGATCGCCCGCACCCCGCCGCCGCGATGGTAGCTCTCCCCCAAGTGCTCCCCTGCCGGCTGTATGTTGGCCAGCAGCGGAACGTCGTAGCCCACCGTCTCCCAATCCTTGATCGCAAGCTCCACGCCGATATGCCGCGCGATCGCGTTGATGTGCGGCGGGCAGTTCGTCGAACCCCCGATCGCCGTGTTCACCAAAATCGCATTCTCAAACGCCTCCCGCGTCAGGATCTTCGAAGGCTTCAAATCCTCCCGCACCATCTCCACAATCCGCTTGCCCGTCTCATACGCATACCGCGCCCGCTCGCCATAGGGAGCCGGCGGCGACGCGCAGCCCGGCAGTGACATACCCAGAGCCTCGGCGAGCGAGTTCATCGACAGCGCAGTACCCATCGTGTTGCAATGGCCAGGGCTCGGAACCGACGCCACCACCATCTCCATCAATTCGTCGTAGTTGATCTCCCCGGCCGCATGCATCCTCCGCGCCTCCCACAGCGCCATCCCCGATCCCGCCAGCTTCCCCTTGAAGTAGCTGTCGATCATCGGACCCCCGCTCAGCACGATCGCCGGCAGATTCACCGTCGCCGCCGCCATCAGGCACGCCGGCGTCGTCTTGTCGCATCCCGTCGTCAGCACCACGCCGTCCACCGGGTAGCCGCACAGCACCTCCACCAGTCCCAGATACGCCAGGTTCCGGTCCAGCCCCGCCGTCGGCCGCCGGCAGCTCTCCTGAATCGGATGCACCGGAAACTCGAACGCCAGCCCGCCCGCATCGCGGATCCCGTCCCGGATCCGACGCGACAGCTCCAGAAAATGCCGGTTGCACGCGCTGAAGTCGTTGCCCGTTTGCGCGATCCCGATCACCGGCCGACCCGATTGCAGCTCCGCCCGGCTCATCCCGTAATTGTGATAGCGCTCAATGTAGATCGCTGTCTCATCCGGCGCGCTCTGATCGTTGAACCAGTTCTCGCTGCGCAGTCGTGTGGTTTTCTTCTCAGACATGGAACCTTCTAGTGTAGCCGTCTGCCCAGCTTCCGGTACACCGCCGCACACAGCGGGCTATGATTATGCCATGACAGGCCCTTCTTCTATCGTCCCGTTTTATTTGGAGGATTTCTTCGATGAGTACGAGCACCGCCAGGACCTCATCAACCTTGCTTCTAGTGATGCGGCGCCATGGAGTGCCGCAGAGCTTCAGAGCATGGCCGCGGCTGTGCTTGACTTCCGGCAGCTATCCTTGCAGTATTCCCGATGTTGCTGGCCAACTGACTCCCTCTCTAGTGAGCTGTTGGAATCCGCCGCCTGGCGTTGGGTTGCTGCCAACGGCTGGAGCCGCCGAAGGCGATGGCGTGCGCGTCGACGAAGTGATCAGCTTCACTGCCCACGCACGCCAGGAGCGCGATGTCTACTGCCGCCGCATCACGTTCGGGGACGCGGACGACGAGCGCGAGTTCGTCTTCCTGACCAATCATCTGGCGCTGCCCGCCGCCACCATCGCGGAGTTGTACCGCCAACGCTGGCAGATCGAGCAGTTTTTTCGGCTGTTGAAACAGAATCTGCGTGTCAAGACCTTCGTGGGCACCTCGGCCAACGCCCTGAAGATCCAAATTTGGACAGCATTGATTGCGCTGCTGCTGGAAAACCAGGGCCAAAGAGCAACGTGATTTCATCAAATTGTCTTGGGTAGCGCTGAGTACAGCACGATTACTGGTTGGCTAGAATTCCGTTTGTGGGAAGGCCTAAGCGTTCAACCCGGACCGGGCGGCCGTGTCTAGAGTCCGAACCGGCCCCAAGTATCCCGAGATGATTATTTTCATTTGACACAGTATGCCTTTGTCCATGGGATAATCACGTCTTCCGATTCGCGAACTTTCTTGCACAGACTGCATGAAGGCCCTCCCCGTCAGCGGACAAGCACTGCTGAGGTAGTGGCGTAGTCGAGGACGAAGGAGGGGAAGACGCCGAGTAGGAGGGTGGCGAGGGCGGAGGTCCAGAGGGCGATTTGGATGCCGGGGGCGGGGGAGGTGATGGTGTCCATGGTGTCGCCGGGTTCGTGGAAGTACATGACGACGATGATGCGGAGGTAGTAGAAGGCGGCGACGGCGCTCGAGAGCAGACCGAGGACGGTGAGCCCGATGAGGCCGGAGTCGATGGCGGCTTTGAAGATGTAGAACTTGCCGAAGAAGCCGCCGGTGAGGGGGACGCCGATTAGGGAGAACAGGAACAGGGAGAAGAGGGCGGCGGTTGTTGGTTGCTTTTGGGCGAGGCCGGCGAGGTCGTTGAGTTCGACGTATTTTTCGCCGGTGCGGGAGAAGTGGCTGACGACGGCGAAGGCTCCGATGTTCATGAAGGCGTAGGCGGCCAGATAAAACATGGCGGCGGCGGTACCGGTGTCCGAGTATGCGGTGACGGCGACCAGCACGTAGCCGGCGTGGGCGATGGAGGAGTAGGCGAGGATGCGTTTGAGGTTCGATTGAGTGAGGGCGGCGAAGTTGCCGACGATCATGGTGCCGAGGGCGGTGAGCCAGATCATGGTCTGCCAGCCGTCACCGATGGAGGGGAAGGCGGTGAGGTAGACGCGGAGCATGACGGCGAAGGCGGCGGCCTTGGGTCCGGCGGACATGAAGGCGGAGACGGGGGCGGGCGCGCCCTGATAGACGTCAGGGGCCCAGACCTGGAAGGGGACGGCGGAGATTTTGAAGGCGAAGCCGATGAACATGAGGGCGGCGGCGACGCCGGTGAGGAGCGGGGATGCGCCGGATTCCGGGTTGAGCAGGGTGCGGCGGATTTCTTCGAGGTTGGTGGAGCCGGTGATGCCGTAGATCCAGGCGACGCCGTAGAGAAGGAAAGCGGTGGCGAAGGAGCCGAGGAGGAAATATTTGAGGGCCGATTCGTTGTTGCGGGCGTCGTCGCGGAGGTAGCCGGCGAGGATGTAGGTGGCGATGGAGGAGATTTCGAGACCGATGAAGACCATGATCAGCTCGTTGGCTGTCGAGAGCAGGCACTGGCCGGTCATGGAGTAGAGGAGGAGGGCGTAGTATTCGCCGGAGTCGGCTTTTTCGCGGGTGAGGTAGGAGGACGAGCAGAGCACGGCGAGGAGGCCGGCGCTGAGGACGACCATGCGGAAGAAAGCGCCGAAGCCGTCGGCGAGGATCATGTTGTTGAAGGCGGGGCCGGGATTGCCGGCGGCGGCGACGGTGGCGGCCATGGCGGCGAGGATGGCGGCGATGGCGAGCGGAGAGAGATTCTTGCGGTTGCGCGGGCCGGCGAGACCTTCCAGGATCATGAGGATGGTGCCGGAGACGATCAGGATGGTCTCTGGCAGGAGGCGCAGGTATTCGGCGGCGGTGGGGAGGAAGCTAGTCTCCATAATGGGTCTCGGCAGGGATGCGTTTTACTTCGTACTCGACGTTGATGGTGGATTTTTGGAGGATCTCGGCGTTGGCGGCGCTGATGGTGGGCAGGAAGGATTGGGAGGCGACGCCCATCCAGACCATTAAGATGACGAGGGGGGCGATGGCGGCCATCTCGCGGAAGTTGAGGTCATGGACATGGGAGCGGACTTCCTCGGGAGTTTCGCCGAGGAAGGCGCGCTGATAGAGCCAGAGCATGTAGCAGGCCGAGAGGATGACGCCGATGGCGGCGAAGACGGCCCAGCGGACGTCGACCATGGCGGCGGCCTGGAGGATGAGGTATTCGCCGACGAAGTTGTTGAGCAGGGGCAGGCCGATGGAGGCGAGCGAGGTGATGAGGAAGATGATGGCGAGGTTGGGGGCGACGGTGGCGACGCCGCCGTAGGATTTGATTTCAAGCGAGTGCTGGCGCTCGTAGAGATAGCCGACCAGCATGAAGAGGGCGCCTGTCGAGACGCCGTGGTTGAGCATCTGGTAGACGGCTCCGTCCATGCCCTGTTGGGTGAAGCTGAAGATTCCGAGGACGACGAAGCCGAGGTGCGAGACGGAGGAGTAGGCGACCAGCTTCTTCATGTTGGGCTGGACCATGGCGACTAAAGCCCCGATGATGATGCCGAGGATGGCGAGGACGGCGATGTATGGGGCGCATTCGCGTGCGGCGTTGCCGAACATGGGAAGGCAGAAGCGGACGATGCCGTAGGTGCCCATCTTGAGCATGACGGAGGCGAGCATGACGGAGCCGGCGCTGGGCGCTTCCACGTGGGCGTCGGGGAGCCAGGTGTGGAGCGGCCAGAGCGGAACCTTGATGGCGAAGGCGACGAAGAAGGCGAGGAAGAGGGGGAGCTGTTCGGCGGCGGTAAGAGTGAGGCGGCCGTTGCCGAGGAGGGTGAGGATGACGGAATAGTCGAAAGTGCCGGCGCGGGAGTAGAGATAGAGGATGGCAACGAGCATGAGGACGGAGCCGGCCATGGTGTAGAGGAAGAACTTGACGGTGGCGTAGATGCGGCGCTCATGTCCCCAGATTCCGATTAAGAAGTACATGGGGACGAGGGTGACTTCCCAGAAGACGTAGAACAGGAAGAGATCCATGGCGGCGAAGACGCCGATCAGGCCGAATTCAAGCAGGAGGAGGAAGGCGTAGAATTCCTTGATGCGCTTGCCGATGTAGTTCCAGCTGATGAGGACGCAGATGGGGACGAGCAAGGTGGAGAGAATGATCAGCCAGAGGCTGAGGCCATCGATCGAGACGTGGTAGCGGATGGCGGGGGAGCTGATCCATTCGACGTTGGTCTCAAAACTGGAGGGTGCGCCGATTAAACCGAGCGAGGCGAGGAAGACGGCGGTGGAGATGATGAGGGCGAGGAGGCGGGCGTCCTTTTCGCGGGCGCGTGGGAGGAGGAGCAGTGCGAGGAAGCCGGCGGCGGGGACGATTAACAGGATGCTGAGCAGGTTCATCGAACGCCTCCGATGGTGAAGATGAGCAGGACGGCTCCGAGGACGACCCAGGTGGCGTAGGTTCGTATGTTGCCGGATTGGAGGCGGCGGCACTTGGCTCCGACCCATTGGGCCATGTGGCCTGCTCCGTTGACGGTACCGTCGATCAGGCCGGCGTCGAGGAATTTCCAGAGCACGGTGCGGGAGCCGGCGATGGCGGGATTGATGATGGTGGCGAAGTAGAGCTCGTCGACGAAGTATTTGTTATAGACGAGCTTGTAGAGGCCGCCGAGGCTGGAAGCGATGGAATCGGCAAGGCCCGGCTTGGCGATGTAGAGGAACCAGGCGAGGCCGATGCCGGTGAGTCCGGCGGCGACCGAGATCGCGACGAGGGTGAAGTCATGCGCGCCTTCGGCAAGGGGGAAGACGGGAGCGAGGAATTGCGGGATGTGCGTGTAGCCGCCGCCGAGAGAGAGGAGGGCGAGGACGGCGAGGGGTCCCCACATGGAGACGGGGGATTCGTGGGGATGATGATGGCCGCGGTAGCTGCCGAAGAAGCAGAGGAACATGGCGCGGGATACGTAGAAGGCGGTGATGCCCGCGGTGACGACGCCGATCCAGTACATCCAGGGGGCGTGGTGGTGCGCGGCGAGCAGGATTTCATCCTTGCTGTGGAAGCCGGAGAAGGGCGGGACGCCGGCGATGGCGACCCAGGCGCAGGCGAGAGTAAGGAAGGTGATGGGGATTTTTTTGCGGAGGCCGCCCATGTGGCGGAGGTCCTGTTCGCCTTCGAGGGCGTGGATGACGCTGCCGGCTCCGAGGAAAAGCAGGGCTTTGAAGAAGGCGTGTGTGACGACGTGGAAGATGCCGGCGGAGAAGGCTCCGACGCCGAGGGCGAGGAACATGTAGCCGAGCTGGGAGACGGTGGAGTAGGCGAAGACCTTCTTGATGTCGAACTGGGTCATGCCGATGGTGGCGGCGAGGACGGCGGTGAGGAGTCCGATGAGAGCCACGACATCCATGGCGAGAGGGGCCTTCAAGTAAAGCGCGGAGGAGCGGGCGACCATGTAGACGCCGGCGGTGACCATGGTGGCGGCGTGGATGAGAGCGGAGACGGGGGTTGGGCCTTCCATGGCGTCGGGCAGCCAGACGTAGAGGGGAACCTGCGCGGATTTACCGGCGGCGCCGACCATGAGCAGGAGGCAGATGGCGGTGAGGATACCGGCTGTGGATTCGGCGGGGAGGGGCTGCGCGGCGCTGAAGACGGCGGGAAAGTCGAGCGTGCCGAATTGGATGAAGATGAGGAAGATGGCGAGGGCGAAGCCGAAGTCGCCGATTCGGTTGACGATGAATGCCTTGTTGCCGGCCGTGGTTGCGCTGTTTTTGAGGTAGTAGAAACCGATTAAGAGATAACTGCACAGGCCGACGCCTTCCCAGCCGACGAACAGGAGCAGGTAGTTGTTGGCGAGCACGAGCGTGAGCATGAAGAACATGAAGAGATTGAGGTAGGCGAAGAAGCGATAGTAGCCGTCCTCATGCGACATGTAGCCGGTGGCGTAGATGTGAATGAGCAGGCCGACGCCGGTGACCACCAGGAGCATGACGGCGGAGAGACGGTCAATGGCGAGCTCATAGGGGATGTCGAGAGAGCCGGAGGCGATCCAGGTGGCGTAGCGCTCGACGTAGAGGGTTTCGAGCGGCATCAGGCCGTTCAGGACCTGGAGCACCCAGAGGAAGGAGAGCAGGACGCTGCCCACGGCGACGGCGTTGATGATGGCCTTGGGCAGGCGGCGGCCGAACAGGCCGTTCACGAGAAAGCCGGCCAGCGGGAGAGCGGGAATGAGCCAGAGATGATGCATTTACAGTCTCAGAGAGTCGATGTCGTCAACTTGCAGGGTGGATCGGTTGCGGAAAACGGTGAGGATGATGGCGAGGCCGACGGCGGCTTCGGCGGCGGCTACCACCATGACGAAGAAAGTGAAGATCTGCCCGTCAATGGTTTTGAAGTGGCGGGAGAAGGCGACAAAGGAGAGGTTCACGGCGTTGAGCATGAGCTCAATGCACATGAAGACGGTGATCATGTTCTTGCGGATCATGAACCCGGCTGCGCCGAGGGCGAAGAGGATGGCGCTGAGGATGAGGTACCAGGATAAGGGGACGCCGTTCATCGGTTAAAGCTCCTTCTTGGCGAGCACGACGGCTCCGAGGATGGCGATCAGGATGAGGACGGAGGTGATCTCGAAGGGCAGCAAGTAGGTGGTGAAGAGGGCGCGGCCGACTTCTCTTGCTCCGCCGGTGTATTCGCCGAAGGCGAGCGAGCCTTCCGGGGCGGCGCGCTGGATGACGTAGCTGAGGATGCCGAGGAGGGCGATCATGAGCGGGATGCCGAGGAGTTTGGCGAACCAGCTGGGGCGGGCGGGGCTTTTTTCTTCGCCGGCGTTGAGGAGCATGATGACGAAGACGAACAGGACCATGATGGCCCCGGCGTAGACGATCAGCTGTGCGGCGGCGATGAATTCGGCGCCGAGCAGGAGGTAAAGGATGGCGAGCGAACCCATGACGCCGATCAAGGAGAGGGCGCTTTTGATGGGATGCTTCTGCACGATGAGGCTGATGGCGCAGATTACGGCGACGGCAGCGAAGATGAAAAACAGTATCGGGTCCATGACGTTAGTTGGAATAGAGGGCAACCAGCAGCCCTGTTGCGAACAGATGCACGACGGAGACGGGGAAGAGCCAGGCCCAGGCGAAGCGCATCAGTTGGTCATATCGGAAGCGCGGGAGCGTGCCGCGCACCCAGATAAAGAGAAATAAGAGGAAGCCGGTCTTGGAGGCGAACCAGAACAGGGGCAGGAGGATGGAGTTGAGGACGGGGATGGCGAAGGCGATGGCGAGGCCGAAGAAGGCGATGGCGAAGACGGGCAGAGTGAAACGGTCCTTGGGGCGGGCCGGGTTGAGGCCGTGAAAGAGGGCGATGGCGGCGGCCATGCCGAAGATGGCGGAGGGGACGTAGCCGGAGCCGAGCTCGACGGGGAAGGGCGGATGCCAGCCGCCGAGGAAGAGGATGGTGGCGAGCGCGCAAATGGTGATCATGTTGGCGTACTCGGCCATGAAGAAGGCGGCGAATTTCATGGAGGAGTATTCGGTGTGGAAGCCGGCGACGAGTTCGTTTTCGGCTTCGGGGAGATCGAAGGGGATGCGGTTGGTTTCGGCGAATGCGCCGATCATGAAGAGGATGAAGGCAAAGATCTGGGGCATGGGCATCTGGAAGATGGCCCAGCGTGCGAGGAAGCCGAAGTAGTAGCCGTCCTGGGCGTTGACGATTTCGCGGAGACTGAGGCTGTTGTGGAGCAGGAGCGGGGAGGCGATGGCCAGGGCGAGCGGAAGCTCGTAGCTGATCATCTGGGCGGAGGCGCGGAGGCCGCCGAGCAGGGCGTACTTATTGTTGGAGGCCCAGCCGGCAAGCGCGATGCCGTAGACGCTGAGTCCTGAGATGGCCAGCAGGACGAGGACACCGATGTTCAGGTCGGTGAGCTGCATGTAGGTTTCGACGCCAAAGACGTTGATCTGCGGGCCGAAGGGGATGACGGAAATGGAGGTGAGGGCGAGGGCGACGGCGAGAATGGGAGCCATCAGGTAGAAGAACTTGTTGACGTGAGCGGGGATGAGGTCTTCCTTGGTGATGAGCTTGATGACGTCGGCGAGCGGCTGTAGCAGGCCGTGGGGGCCGACGCGGGAGGGACCGACACGGAGCTGGATGTGGGCGATAACCTTGCGTTCGACCCATTGCAGGTAGGCGAGCGTGGTCATGAGAACAGCGGCGACCAGACCGACCTTGATGAGGGACAGGAGGAAGAAGTTCATTTGCGGTAGAGCCCGCCGGGCGCCTCCATGACTTTCGAGAGGATTGGGGAGTACCGGCCAAGCGTGCCGGAGGTGAACAGAGTGTCGCGAGAGCCGCGGACGAGGGCGGCGGAAGCGGCGGCATGAGGCACGTTGCCGTTGACGGGATTGGTGAGCGCGGCGCCGCCGGTGGCGATGACGGGCAGCGGGATATCGTAACCCTTCACGGTGGCGCGGATTTCGGAGAAGATCTTGTCGGGCTGGGCGGGGCCGAGATCGAGGCGCATGCCGCGGGCGATTAAGTGGAAGATGTCGAGGTCGGGCTTGGCGCCCATGACGTTGAGGGCTTTCGAGAGGCGCTGCACCTGGCCGCAGGTGTTGGTGACGGTGCCTGTCTTTTCGTAGGCGGAGGCGGCGGGCAGGACGATGTCGGCGCGCTGGGCGGTTTCGGTGAGGAAGAGATCCTGCACCACGACGAAGGCGTTTTGGGAGGCGAGGGCGGCGTCGGCGAGGGGGTTGGCTCCGACGACCCAGAGAGCGTCAAGGTCGGATGCGGCGAGCATTTCCGGAGCGCTCATGCCGCCATCGCCGGGGATGAGGCCCATGTCGAAAGCGCCGCGGGAGTTGGAATAGTCGAGCAGGCAGATGTACTTTGCGGGGACGCCGAGGGAGGCGATGAAGCTGACGAGTTTGCGGAGGGAGTCGCCGCGGATGCTGTCGCCGAAGACGACGATCAGGTCACCGGAGGATTTCAGGTCGTCGGCGAGAGTTGTGACAGCGTCGATTTCCTGGCCGGGTTCGGCGCGGAGGTTGCGCGTGGCGAAGGCGTCTTCGCGGACGGGGCCTTGTGTGACGACGAAGGTTCGTGACTGGTGATGACGCCAGTTGGCGCGCATCTGGAAGGCGAGGAAGGGATGCTGCTGGGCGAGATCGGCTCCGACGACGAGGACGGATTGGGCGGTGTAGAGGTCCTCGGCCGTGGCGAGCGCATCGGCGCGTCCGCTGAGGGCGTCGAGCAGAGTGGCGATGTCGCCGGTGCGGCGGTGATCAAGGTGCGGAGTTCCGATGGCTTGAGCGAACTTGCGGAGGTAGAAGTTTTCTTCGTTCGAGGTGCGGTTGGACCCGATGATGCCGATTTTCCCGCTGGCGGCTTTGATCTCGGAGAACTTCTGGGCGACGGCGACGAGGGCTTTCGACCAGCTGACCTCTTCGAGCTTGCCGTTGACGCGCATGAGGGGGGACTGGAGGCGGTCGGGGTGATTGATGAAGTCAAAGGCGTAGCGGCCCTTGATGCAGAGGAATTCGCCGTTGATGCCGGAGCGGTCGCGATTGTTGCCGCGGATGATTTCGTTGTTACGAACGCCGAGAGTGGTTTTGCAGCCATCGCCGCAGTGCGTGCAGATGGTGCCGACGTGATCCATTTCCCAGGGGCGGGTCTGGTAGCGGTAGATGCCGGAGGTGAGCGCGCCGACGGGGCAGATGTCGATGCAGGCGCCGCACTCGTCGCATTCCAGGTGCGAGCCCATGTTGGGGGTGATCTCCGAGTAAGCGCCGCGATTGGTGACGCCGAGCGCCTTGACGCCCATGCCTTCATCGCAGATGCGCACGCAGCGGTAGCAGAGAATGCAGCGGGGGGCGTCGAAGAAGACGACCGGGGACCACTGCTTTTCATCGACGTGGTGCTTGATCTCGGTAAAGCGGCTTTCGCCGGCGCCGTAACGGAAGACCATGTCCTGGAGCTCGCATTCGCCGCCCTTGTCGCAGACGGGGCAATCGAGAGGGTGGTTGGTGAGGAGGAATTCGAGGGTGAACTTGCGGGCGTCGACGACAGTGGGCGATTCCGTCTCGATGACCATGTTTTCGGCGACGGGGAGGGTGCAGGCGGCCAGCAGCTTGGGCGCGCCCTTCACCTCCACCAGGCACATGCGGCAGGCGGCTTGGAGCGAGAGGCCTTCGTAGTAGCAGAAGGCGGGGATTTCGATGCCGGCTTTCTTGGCGGCGTCGATGACAAGGGTGCCCGGCGCGGCTTGCAGTTCGCGGCCGTCGAGGGTGAATTTTACGAGATCACTCATGCGATGCTTACCAGTTCGGGCGGCAGGGTGACGCCGGCGAGGCGCGCTTCAAACTCGTCGCGGAATTTTTCAATGATGGACATGGTGGGCATGGCGGCGGCGTCGCCGAGGGGGCAGAAGGTGCGGCCGAACATGTTTTTGGCGAGTTCGCCGACGAGGCTGATGTCGGAGGAGGAGCCGACGCCGGCGTCGAGGCGGGTGAGGAGCTTCTTGAGCCAGAGGGTGCCTTCGCGGCAGGGGATGCACCAGCCGCAGCTTTCATGCTGATAGAAGCGCATGATGCGGAGGGCGAACTTGACCATGTCGGTGGTTTCATCGAGCACGACCATGCCGCCGGAGCCGAGCATGCTTTTCACCTTGGCGAGCGAGTCGTAATCCATGTTGATGTCGCACTCTTCGGCGCGGAGCAGCGGGCAGGAGCTGCCGCCGGGAACGACTGCCTTGAGCTTGTTGCCGTTGAGCATGCCGCCGCCGAGTTCGTTGATGGCGCGCATCATGGGAAAGCCGAGCGGGATTTCGTAGACGCCGGGCGTATTGACGTGGCCGGAGAGGCAGAGCATGCGGGTGCCGCCGGCCTTGGGGACGCCGAGGTCGGCGTACCATTTGCCGCCGTTCAAGATGATGGGAGGGACGGCGTAGTAGGTTTCGACGTTATTGAGAATCGTAGGGCACTGGAACGCGCCGCTGACGGCGGGGAAGGGCGGGCGGATGCGGGGGATGCCGCGCTTGCCTTCGAGAGATTCGAGCAAAGCGGACTCCTCGCCGCATTCGTATGCGCCTGCGCCGGTGTGCGTGGAGAAGTCGAAGTCGAAGCCGGTGCCGCGGATGTTCTTGCCGAGGTAGCCGTGCTTGTAGGCTTCCTCGATGGCCCGGTCCATGATGTCGATTAAGTAGCGGTATTCGCCGCGGATGTAGACCCAGCCGCGGTGAGCGCCGATGGAGAGGGCGGCGATCAAGACGCCTTCGATGAGGCCGTGCGGATCGTTTTCCATCAGCACGCGGTCCTTGCAGGTGCCGGGTTCACTCTCGTCGGCGTTGACGACGATGTACTTGGGCTTGGGGGAGGTTCGTGGGACGAAGCTCCACTTCATGCCGGTGGGGAAGCCAGCGCCGCCGCGGCCGCGGAGGCTGGAGAGTTTCACTTCCTCGATGATCTGCTCCTGCGACATTTCGCGGGCCTTGAGGAAGGCTTTGTAGCCGTCGTTGGCGAGGTAGGTGTCGATGGATTCGGAGTTGGGGAGGCCGAAGCGGCGGGTGAGGACCTTAGTTTCGGCGGGATGAGGAGGATTGAAGAGCATGCTTAGTTCACCTTCCTCAGGGCGTCGATCAACTGGTCGAGCTTTTCGGGCGTGACTTTGTGGTGGAAGTCGAAGTTGGTTTGGAGCGCGGGGGCCCAGGAGCAGGCTCCGATGCATTCGACCTCTTCGAGCGAGATGGCTCCGTCGGGGGTGACTTCGTTGTGGCCGATGCCAAGCTTGTGGCAGGCCTGTTCCCAGAGCTTGTCGCCGCCGACGAGGAGACAGCTGATGTTGGTGCAGATTTGCAGGTGAGTGCGGCCCATGGGGCGGGCGCGGAGCATGGTGTAGTAGCCGACGACCTCGTCGACCTGGAGAGTGGTGACGCCGCAGCGCCGGGCGACCTCCTGGGCAAGCTCCTTGGAGATGTAGCCGGCCTCATCCTGAGCGTACATGAGCATGGGGATGAGAGCGGCGCGCTGGCGGCCTTCGGGATAGCTGCGGAGCAGCTTCTCCAAGCGGGCCTCCAGTTGGGGTGAGAAGGTCATCGGTCGACGTCTCCTAAAACGAAATCGAGGCTGCCGAGACAGGCAATGGAGTCGGCGATGAGGCGGCCTTCGAGCATGGGCTTCATGGCGATCAGGTTGCCGAAGCTGGGGGTGCGCATGTGAACGCGGTAGGGCTTGGAGGTGCCATCGCTGACGATGTAGTAGGCAAGTTCGCCGCGCGGGTGTTCAATGGCCTGGTAGACTTCGCCGGCGGGAACGCGGAAGCCTTCGGTGACGATCTTGAAGTGATAGATGAGCGCTTCCATTTGGGTTTTCATCTTTTCGCGCTCGGGGAGTACGATTTTGGGGGCGTCGGCCTGGAAGGGGCCTTCGGGCATGCCGTCCATGGCTTGCTGAATGATCTTGACGGATTCGCGCATCTCCTCGATGCGGACCTGGTAACGGGCGAAGACGTCGCTTTCCGTGCGGGTGGGGACCTTGAACTGGAACTTGTCGTAGGAGGAGTAGGGTTCGGATTTGCGGATGTCCCAGGGCACGCCGGCGGCGCGGATCATGGGGCCGGTGACACCGAGGTCGAGCATGTCTTCAAGCGGCATGTAGCCGACGCCCTTGGTGCGCTTGAGCCAGATGGGGTTGCCGGTAAGGAGGTTTTCGTACTGATCGATCTTGGAGGGGAATTCCTTGATAAACTTGCCGACGGCGTTCTGCCAGCCGCGCGGGGCGTCGAGGGCGAGGCCGCCGACGCGGAAGTAGCTGGTCATCATGCGCTGGCCGGAGAACATCTCGAAGATGCGGAGCAGGTCTTCGCGTTCGCGGAAACAATAGAGGAAGACGCTCATGGCTCCGATGTCGATGGCGTGCGTACCGAGCCAGACCAGGTGCGAGTTGAGGCGGGTGAGTTCGGTGAGCATGACGCGCATCCATTGGGCGCGCGGCGGGATTTCGAGGGCGAGCAGTTTTTCGACGCCGAGGACGTAGCAGAGGTTGTTGGAGAGGTTGGCGAGGTAGTCGACGCGGTCGGTGAGCGGGACCACCTGTTGCCAGGTTTTGACCTCGCACTCCTTTTCAATGCCGGTGTGGAGGTAGCCGATTTCTGGTTCGGCGTTGACGATGGTTTCGCCGTCGAGCTCGAGCACCACGCGGAGAACGCCGTGGGTGGAAGGATGCTGAGGACCCATGTTGAGGGTCATGGTGCGCGTGGCAGCAGGAGGAGGGGCGGCGGCGGTGTCACTCATTGGCGTAGTCGTATTTATGTCCGTGCACGGGGAAGTCCTTGCGGAGAGGGTGGCCTTTCCAGTCGTCGGGCATGAGGATGCGTTTGAGGTTGGGATGGCCGTTGAAGGTGACGCCGAACAGGTCGAAGACTTCGCGTTCATACCAGTCGGCGGCGCGCCAGACGGAGATGACGGAGTCGATTATGGGGGAATCGCCGGGGAGCTTGCACTTCAGGCGGAGGCGCTGGTTGGCGTCGAGGGAGTGGAGATGGTAGAGGACGTGGAAGCGCGGCTCCATCGGGTACCAGTCGGTGGCGGTGACGCCGCTAAGGCGGACGAATTTCTGGGTGTCCTTGAGGAAGCGGCAGACGGCGGCGATTTGCGGGGGCGCGATTTCGAGAGTGGTTTCGCCCCGATCGGCGTTGCCGGCGAGGATTGCGCCTGGGCAGGCGGCATCGAGGGCCTGAACCACACTCATCTCTTTCAGTTGTTCAGAGAGCATTGCGATGAAGTACAGCTATTCCCGGCTGCCGGCGGTTTCCGACCAGTCCAGGACCCGCTTCTTCCAGATGTAGAAGAAGCCGGAAAGGATAAACGCGACGAAGATGAACATCTCGAGGAAGGCGACCAGTTTGAGTTCACGGTAGACGACCACCCAGGGATACAGAAAGACGGCTTCTATATCGAAGAGGATGAAGAGCATGGCCACCAGGTAGAACTTGACACTGAAGCGTTCTTCCGCGCTGCCGGTTGGCGCGACACCGCATTCGTAGGGACTGTCCTTGGTTTTGTTCTTGAGTTTCTTTCCGAGCAGCCAGGAGACGGTGACGAGTCCGACCGCGATGACCGTGCCCAGGATCGCCTGGACAAGGACCGGGAAGTAAACCTCTAACGGTGAATTTGGCATGAATCTGCGGGGCTTCGTTGCAGCGAACGAAGCCTACCTCTTGAATATAAATAGCGGGTGAAGGTGGTGTCAAACGGTAGGGGGAAAGTGTCAGCCGAAGTGGGCGCCAGCGGAGTGCTGATTGTACGTTTGACGTAACTCGTCTAGACTGGTATCCAGAACCGGATGATCAGGAGCTATCGCGACCGGGAAACGGAACGCTTTGCCGCCGGAGAGAGAGTGCGTCCATGGGAGCCGTTCCGAGTTCAGGCAGAAAAGCGGTTGCGAATTCTTGATGCTGCGACGGCGTTAGGCGACTTGGCCGCTCTCAATTCCAATCGCCTGGAAGCGCTTAAGGGAGACCGGAAGGGGCAGTACTCGATCCGGATCAACGGCCAGTGGCGCATTTGTTTTGAATGGTCCAAAGACGATCGCGGCCCTTCGAATGTTGAGATTGTTGATTATCACTGAAAGGAGAACAGACATGGCACGCACACCCATCCACCCCGGAGAGATTCTCGCGGATGAGCTGGAGGAGATCGGGCTGACGGCCAAAAGGCTCGCCGATTTGCTTGAAGTGCCGCCAAACCGGCTTTACCAGATCCTGGCGGGGAAGCGGAATATCACGGCGGACACGGCTCTGCGTCTGGCACAGTATTTCGGCATGTCAGCCGATTTCTGGATGAACCTGCAGAGCGCATACGAGTTGGATCTGGCGCGGCAGCAAAGCGGGAAGGCGATCCAGCGGATTCGAAGCCGGAAGGTCAGCGAGCCTCGAAGCGCCGCATAAGCTCCGTGCGCGAGCCCTCCAAGATCCGTTGCACCTGATCTGCGTCTATAATGGGACGGAATTTTGCATGGAGATCATGGTGAACGGCGAGAGACGGGACGTGGCGGAGGGGACGACGATTGAGGGGCTGCTGCGGCTGCTGGAGATTCCGGCGGAGCGGGTGGCGGTGGAGCTGGACCGGGGGATCGTGAAGAAGGGGGTTTGGGCGGGTACGGTGTTGGGGGCGGGGGCGGAGGTGGAAATTGTGCACTTTGTGGGGGGCGGGTAACGAATGAGGCGGCGGTAACGCCAAGACGCTGAATCTCCTTAAGAAAGAGAAGTACACGTTCATGGCGACGATCGAGCTGGAGTATCCGGTGCCGGAAGGCTCGGATGTGATGGCGGAGCTGGGAAAGTGCGTGCGGTATTGCCAGGAGGCGCTGAGCTAGGGTAAGACCTGGCGCGTAGATTCGAGCAGGGCTTCCTCGCTGTCTTCCAGGGCGGCGAAGAAGCCGAGGCCGGTGAGGGATTCGAGTTCCTGCACGGTATGGGTGGAGGCGTCGAGTCCCTTGGGGAGGTGCGACGCGTTGGGGATGATGATGGCGTACATGGATTTGGTGGAGCCGTGGATGGCGAGGATGGCTTCAGCGTCCAAGGTTGGGGATTGGGCGGACCGTCGAGGGTGGGCTCGACGACACTGGCGGTTTCATCAGGCGCGGTGGAGGGGAGTTGAATGAGGATTTCCGGGGAGTCGGCGGGGCGCTGGACGGTGACGGCGGCATCGGGCGCGCCGAGGAGTCGCGCGGAGTGGATGAGGTTGGAGAGCGGGGACATGCGGAGCAGGCCGCCGGTGGGCCATGGGAACACGTGGAGGTAGAGTTTGTTGCCCTTGGTGGTGGCGCGGCCGAAGAAGCGGAGGCGGGGGAAGGGGCTGGCGGAGGTTTCCTAGATGGACTCCCCGTAAACGCGCATCCAGTCGCCGATGGCGTTGAGGCGGGTGACGAATTCGTCCTGGATGCGGCCGTCGGGCATGGGGCCGGCGTTGAGCAGGAGGTTGCCGCCCTTGCTGACAACTTCGATCAACATGCGGATGAGGTCGCGGGTGGTTTTGAATTCGGTTTCGTACTTGTTGTAGCCCCAGGAGTCGTTGTTGATGGTGACGCAGGATTCCCAGAGCACGGGCTTCCCAGGCGCGGCGGGGGCGGTAGTCGGGGTGACGCCAGTCCATGATGGAGTGGTAGAAACCGAAGCGCTGGCCGTTGCCCGCGGCGGCATCGGCGAGCATCTTGAGCGGATCGCCTTCCTAGGGAGTGATCTCCATGTCGTAGGGGCTGACCTGGCTGCGATAGATGGAGAAGCCGTCGTGGTGCTTGGAGGTGATGACGACGTATCGTGCGCCGGCGGCGGAGAAGAGGTTCATCCACTGCTGGGGGTTGAAGCGGACGGGGTTGAACTGGCGGGCGTAGGCGTCGTATTGGTCCTGGGGGACCTGGAAACGGTGGCGGGCCCATTCGTGGCGGCCGATGACGGCGTAGGGGCCCCAGTGGATGAAGATGCCGAACTTGGCCTCGCGGAACCAGCGAGTGCGCTCCTGGGCTTCCAGAGGAGGCTGGGAGATCCGTACCTGCGCCTGGCAGAGCGAGGCGAGGAGGATAACGAGGATCAGTCTGCGGAGAGGCATGGCTGCTTCCATGATAGAGGGAAGGCAGCCGGGATAAATTACTTAAGTAAGTTGCGGTGCATGTTCTCAAGCGACTGTTGGAACTCGGCGGTCTTGATGGAGCCTTCCTCGGACTGCCGGTCGCGGAGTTCGATCTTTGGGCAGCATTGCTGGAAGAGGCTGACCAGTTCCGGGTCGCGCCAGCCGCGGCGTGCTTCGTCATCGAGGATCCGCATCGCCTCCTCGACGGAGAGGGCGGGCTTGTAGGGGCGGGCGGTGGTGAGGGCGTCGTAGATGTCGGAGATTTGGAGGATGCGGGCAAGCAGGGGGATCTCTTCGCCCTTAATACCGTCGGGGTAGCCGGTGCCGTCCCAGCGCTCATGATGGTTGCGGATGATGGGAAGCACCGGGGAGAGGGTCTTCATGGGGCTGCAAATCTCTTCGCCGCGGATGGTGTGGGAGCGCATGACAACCCATTCCTCCTCGGTAAGCGGACCTTTTTTGAAGAGGATGGCGTCGGGGACGCAAACCTTGCCGATATCGTGGAGGTAACCGCCGCGGTGAAGTGCTTGCAGCTCCGGGCGGGCGAGGCCGAGAGCCATGCCGAGGGCGACGCTGTATTGAGCGAGACGGTCGCAATGGTCGCCGGTGTACTTGTCGCGCTTTTCGACGGCTTGGGCGAGGGCGAAGAGAATGGTTTCGGCTTCTTCCAGCGAGTCAATGGCGGACTTGTTGCGGAGCATGGCGCGGATGCGCGTACGCACGACATCGGGATGAAGGGGCTTGGTGAGGAATTCGTCTGCGCCGGAGGAGATGCCGGCGATTTCATTCTCGACGCCCTGGACGCTGGTGAGCATGAGGATGGGGGTGAGTTGCGTGCGGCGGTTGGATTTTATGCGTTGACAGAACTCCGGACCGCTCATTTCGGGCATCATGAGGTCCAGAATGAGAAGGTCGATTTCCTCTTTTTCGAGGATGGCGAGGGCCTCGGAGGCGCGCTTGGCTTCCAGGACGCGGTAAGGGCCGGCCTTGAGCATCGCCTTGAGAAGGCGGCGGTTAATGTCGAGGTCGTCGACGATGAGGATGGTTTGCTGGCGGCCGGACTGCTCGAGGTCTTTGCCGAGATCGAAGCGGCTGGCTTTGGCGGCTGGGGCCGGCGGGGCAGTGGCGAGGGCCGGCGGAGCCGTCATAAGTGTATTTTTTTCAGTCTTTTGAACGAGCTCGCCTAAGGTATCCTGGGTTGCCATCTGCACCTGCCAAGAACTCCACTCGCACCCGCGGCGCTTGGCAGGCCGGGAAGAGGAGTGCTTCCAGAAGTTCTATCGTCCAGAGGTAGACTAAGATTTAGAGCGAATGCGGGAATAGTGGGGAAGATCACACTATTCCTGAGCCGTACGAAAGGACATTTGGACGATGATTCGGATTGGGGTACTGTTGATGATGATGTCCAGCATGATGCCGGGCCAGGCGATCAGCCAGGGCGAGAGAGACCGCTCGATGAGCTATTTGCACGCGACGCGGAAGCAGCTTCTGGACGCGGTAAGCGGGATGACGGAGGCGCAGTGGAAGTTCAAGCCGGGGCCCGAGCGTTGGTCGGCTGCGGAGATCACCGAGCACCTGGCGGCAACCGAGGATGCGGTGTGGGAGACGGTGGGGAAGGCGATGCAAGCAGCGGCGGCCCCGGAGAAGAAGGCGGAGGTTCAGGGCAAGGACGATCTTATTATGAAGGCGGTTCCGAACCGGAGCCGAAGAGTGCAGGCTCCCGAGCCCGTCCAGCCGACCGGGCGGTGGAAGAGCAAGGCGGAAGCGGTGGCGGCCTTCAAGCAGTACCGGGACCGTACGATTGAGTTGGTGCAGACCAGCCAAAAGGATCTGCGCGCGCATTTCGCGCCGCATCCGTTTCTGGGACTGTTTGACTGCTACCAGTGGACGGTGTTCGCGGCGGCGCATGCGGACCGGCACCTCCAGCAATTGCGGGAGGTGATGGAGGATCCGGGCTTTCCGAAGTAGGGGTCGCGGTTCTGCTTCAGACCGCGGCCTGGAAGGCGCGGGGACGGAAGAGAAACTCGACGATGTTGCCTTCGTGGGGCTGTAGCCAGTCGAGCTTGATGGTGGGGATGGGGCCGATGTTGAGCCGGTCAATGTGACGGGCGTCGATGAAGCGGCGCTCGAGCTGGGAGTCGGCGGTGATGGCGCTGCAGACCAGCGTCGGGCCCATGCGGTGGAGCACCTCTTCCTGCGGGCAGCGGACGACGCTGACAAAGGGGTACATGTACTCGGTGTTGGCGAGCTTGCGGTCCGGGGAGTCGCAGTGGATGACGGTGGGGCGGAGGTAGCCGCAGCGCTCCTTTTCGACAAGGCGGTGGCCGAACTTGGCGGTGACGTGCGTGACGCCGGGCTCATCGAGGGCGGATTCGATGGAGTTCCAGATGGCGCGGGCGGCTCCGGGGATGGTGAAGGCGGCGAGGCTGGCTTCGGGGTCTTCCGGTGATTTGGGTTCGATCGGGCCGATGCGCTCGGCGATGGCCTGGGCGATCTCCTCGGTATGGCGCGAGGCCCATACGCCGGAGCAGTTGATGCAGCCGCGGCCGGAGTTCAAGAAGACGCTGTCGGCGATGATGCCGATGTACTGCTCCCATTTGTCGACCACGTCGTCGCAGAGGACGAACTTGGAGAAGCCGGGGCCGTGGACCTGAACGCGCGGGTCGCCCTTGTAGCGTTCCACCGTGGCGGTGCCGCCAAAGATCATGCAGCGGCCTGCGCGGCGGACCACCTCGGCGCCCATGTCGGCTCCGCCGGGGTAGATGGCGATGGCTTCCTTGGGAATGCCGGCCTGGGTGAAGGCGGAGGCCATGCGGTAAGGGGTCCAGGGCTCCTGCGGGCCGGGCTTGAGGAGCAGGCCGACCTGCATGGGAATGACGGGGAGCCAGAGGGTGTGGACGCCGGGTGAGTTGGAGGGCAGGACGAGCCCGAGGACGGGCGATTGGACCTGGTAGCTGACGGTGACGCCGCGGGATTCGACGCCATAGCCGCGGGTGAGAATGTCGAGGTCGAGGCCGCGGGTGAGGGCGTCGAGAATCTGATCCATGTTCGAAAGCACGAAGTGGTTCTTCTTCATGTTGGCCTTGCACATGTGCTCGGGCAGGCCGGTGGAGGCAGATTGCTGGCGGGCGAAGTCCTCGGGGGTCTGCTCGCCGTCGCCGAGAGGGAGGGAGCCGGAGAGATAGAAGTCAGCAGCCTTCTTCATCATGTTGATGAGGTCGCCGACGGGGATTCCGGTGAGGACGTCGCGGGCGCGCTGGGCGAGGCGGATATCGCGGCCGAGCAGGCCTGTGTTGGCTTGCGAGACGCGAGCCAGCGTGCGGCCGGTTTCAAAATGGACGACATCGTCGGTGTCGAGACTGGTGTAGGGCTGGCCCCAACGAAGAATGGGAATGTTCAACATGGCTAATAAACTCCTACTGTGGTGGAGGCGGCAAGCTTGCGGAAAGGACGGACTCCGCTGACGCCGTCCCAGGGGTATAGATCGCAGGGCGGCTCGCGTTCGCCTTCGTCGCGTTCGAGAAAGCCGGGGATGCAGGTTTCGCGCGTGAGGGTGGTGAGACGGACGCGGCCGGTTTCGCCGTAGCCGACAATGCGGTTGGGATCGTCGAAGGAGACCACCTCAATGGTGGCGCGCGGCTGCGGGGCGTGATAGATGATCTTGTAGTTGTTATGCGGGCCGACGGGCTCCGAGCAAGCCAGGCCCATGAGCGTGTTGCCGTAGGTGGGGGTGAGGTAGACGCCGTTGCCGAGCAGCTCTTCGATGGCGAAGCGGGTGTACTGAGGCGTGAACTCGGTGCCGCCGGCGAAGATGCCTGTGATGCCGACTTCGCGGACGGAGGAGCCGTGATTGGCGAGCTCTTCGGCGAGCGACTCGAGCAGCTTCGGGGTGGTGAAAAGGCACTGGATGTCGTGGCCGGCCTGGAGCGCGGTGATGGCCTGGTCGATGACGTGGGCCTTGTACTTTTCCAGAGCCTCCATCATGCCCCACTTGATGAGCTTGATGACCCAGCGGGGATCGAGATCGACGGTGAAGCAGATGCCGCCGCGGTGCTGGCAGAGATGCTCGACGGCGAGGCGCAGGCGGCGCGGGCCGGAGGGGCCGAGCATGAGCCAGTTGGCGCCGCGGGGGAAGTACTTCTCGGGCAGGGTGCCGGAGAACATCTCGTAGTCGATCTTGAAGTCTTCCGAAGCGAGGCGGGACTTGGGGACGCCGGTTGTGCCGCCGGTTTCAAAGACGAACAGCGGCTTGCCGGCGAGGCCTTTGGGGAGCCAGCGGCGGACGGGACCGCCGCGCAGCCAGTCATCTTCAAAGGGCGGGAACTTGCGGAGATCGGCGAAGCAGTTCACTTCCTTGCGCGGGTCCCAGCCGAGGGAACTGGCTTTTTCGAGCCAGAAGGGCGAGCCGGTAGAGGGGTTGAAATGCCATTCAATGATTTCGCGGACGTGAGCGTCGAGAGCCTGAGCGGCCTCCTGCGTGGTTGGCATGATACCCAACCAGCATATAAGATCGGGGCGCTTTACTGCTTCTTGATCTCGAGCTGTTTGGTGCCGCCGTCGGCGTTGAAGATTTTGACGACGAAGGGCGCGTCGGGCTCGGGGGCGGGTTCGGGTTCCGGCTGGGCGGCGGGTTGCGGCGCGGGAGCCGGGTCGAGCGTCCAACTGGATTGTCCTCTTACCGAGGGGTTGACCTTGATGGAGGAGAGGGTCTCAGTGGCTTTGGCCTGGAAGCCGGCCTTGAACTGGCTGATGCCGCGGTCAAGTTCCTGCTGGGTGAAGTTCACCGCCACGCGGACTTGCGAGCCGCCGATGCCGACCTGGAGCTTGTTGAGCAGATCTTCGGTGCTCTTGTCCTTCTTTGCGCCGAGGGTGAACAGCTGCAACATGCCTTGCAGGCCCTGGCCGAGCTTGACGGCCTCTTCCTGGGTCTTGGTATTGAAGTGGAAGCTGAGGCCGAGACCGCTCTTGAAAGAGACGCCGCCCTCAAAGCTGTCGACCGATTCCAGGATGCTAGGCCCCTTGCCGGGCGGCTGTGAGCCGGGTTCGGAGACGAACCAGAGATCGTTGGTCTGGGCCAGCTGCATGGCTCTGAGGAACAGCGGCGCGGTGGAGGCGGACGGGTCGGCGAAGGCATGATGATCCAGCGCCGCGCGGACCGAGGCCCGGTCGCCCATAATCAGCAGTTGCGGAGAGACAAGAGCCATGGCGATGCCGTCGGCGCCTTTGTCGGCCAGCAGCAGCTCGACGCCGCGGTGCGCGCTTTTCAAGGCGCCCTTGGAGGAAATGGCTTTGCGGACGGCGGCGAGGTCGAACCTGCCTTGCATGGCGATGACGGCTTGCGAATCCTTGTTGGGCGCCTTGGCGGAGCTGGGCACGGTGGGCGCGGAGATGAGAATGCGCTCGGCGTTCCAGATGAAATCCATTCCCTGACCGTTCATGGCGGATGTGAACCCGGCGTTTTTGAATTCCTTTTTGATGCGCTGCCCGAGCGGTGAGGCCATGATGGAGGCGATGTCGACGCCAACCAACGCCTTAGCCTTCGGGTGGACGTAGCGCCAGTAGGTGGGCAGAGAAGTGCTCTGCGGGGGCGCGGCCCAGGCGGCGCAGGCAAGCAGAGACAGACCGAGAGTGATCTTGTTCATGAAGCTCTCCACTTTCAACCGTAATAGGATTGATGGAGTGATCCTATCGGGCAAACACCTTAAGAGCGGCACCGAATCAACTTCACGCCTGCGGTGGGGGATTGCGGCACTGCTGTTCGCATCGACGACGGTGAACTACATAGACCGGCAAACGCTGAGCGTGCTGGCTCCGTACTTGCAGGTGGAATTTAAGTGGACGAATTCCGACTTCGCGCTGATTGTGATTGCGTTCCGGGTGGCGTATGCGTTTGGGCAGACGGTGTTCGGGCGGTTGCTGGACAGAGTGGGGACGCGGCGGGGACTGCTGTACATGGTGGGCTGGTATTCGGTGGCGGCGATGGCGACGTCGCTGGCGGCGGGGCTGAAGAGCTTCGCGGGGATGCGGTTCCTGCTGGGTTGTGGGGAGTCGGCGAACTGGCCTGGCGCGGCGAAGGCGGTGTCGGAATGGTTCCCGCACAAGGAGCGGGGCTGGGCGGTGGCGATCTATGACAGCGGCTCGGCGATCGGGGGCGCGTTGGCGCCGGTGCTGGTGCTGTGGCTGTACTCGGTGTTCGGGACATGGCGGCCGGCGTTTCTGATCACGGGTTCGCTTGGGTTGTTGTGGATGCTGGCGTGGTGGCTGGTGTATCCGAAGCAGGGCGGGCCGTACCGGCAGGAAGAGGAGGGCGCGCAACGGACGCCTGTGGCGGGGCTTTTGCGCATGCCGACAACGTGGGGGATTATCGCGGGCCGTACGTTGACGGATCCGGTGTGGTTCTTCATCACGGACTGGTTCGCGGTCTATTTGGTGGCGAAGGGATTCAAGCTGGAGGATACGGTGGCGGGATTCTGGGTGCCGTTTCTGGCGGCCGATTTCGGCAACTTCGCCGGGGGCGGATTTTCGAGCTGGCTGATCGGGCGCGGATGGCCCGTTGCGCGGGCGCGGAAGGCGGTGGTGGTGGTGGGCGGGATTGGGATGGCGACCCTGGCGTTCACGGTGGGGCTGACGAGTTTTGCCGGGATTGTGGCGCTGTTCGCGGTGGCCACTTTTTGCTATGCGGCGCTGTCGACGATGATGCTGGCGCTGGCGGCGGATCTGTATCCCAGCGGGTCGGTGGCTTCGGTGAGCGGAATGAGCGGGACGGGAGCGGGGCTGGGGACGATCCTGTCGACGTTTCTGATCGGCGCGGTGTCGGACCGGTATTCGTTTGAGCCGGTGCTCATTGCGGCGAGCCTGGTTCCGCTGGTTGCGGTTTTGGTGGTGCTGGCCCTGGTGAAGACGGAGGCAACGGCCGCTGATGAACGCGGATGAACACGGATGCGGACTTCACCGCGCGGTCTGCGTTTCTTCCTCCAGCACGTAATCAAACCAGCCGATCATCATTTCTTCCCAGGTTTGCGGGCCCCATTTCACTTCCTTGGTGGGGTCGGGATTGTGTTTGTTGTTGGGCGAGTTGTCGAAGTGGGCGACGCACTCGATCTTGGCGCCTTTGGGGAGTTTCAAGGGTTCGGCGAAGCGGTAGAGGAGCTGCCAGTTGAAGTCGTAGTTGGGGACGCGGAGGATGATTTCGCGGCTGCCGTCGGGGTAGACGGCGGTATAGGTGAAGTCCTTGCCGCGGAGATGCATGTGAGGCATGAGGTCGATGATGCGGACGTCCTGCTTGGCTTCCCAGGTGGAGTGGACTTCATGGTTGGCGTCGCCGGGTGGGATGACGAACCTGGTGTTGAGCGCGGTGCCCGTGTGGGCGCGGCGGGTGACGGGCTGCTTGGCGAAGATGAGGCCGACGTAGCTGCGGTCGGTGGAGGCTTTGCCGGTGGGCGTATAGTGCATCTGGAAAACGAGGTTGGCGCCGGCGGGGATGCGTTTCGCGGTGCCGGGGGGGAACAGCTTGGGTTGTTCGCCGGGGGCGAAGCCGGAGAGCTTCTCGCGCGCGGTGTTGGAAGCGCCGGGCATCTGGATGAAGACGATGACGTGGTGTACGACGGAGCGCGTGCCGGGGCGGATTTCCGAAGCCTGCACCCACATGTCCTTTTCGAAGTTCGTGGGGACGGTGTAGTACTGATACGGGACGACACCGGTGGCGGGGACGTCGACGGGCGCGGGCAGTTCGAAGACCATGTCGGGTTTGCCGATCACCCAGCCGTCGTCGAACTGTGCAGGCGCCGGGAGATGTTTCGCGTCGCCTTCGGGGGCTCCGCTGTCGACCCAGGCAACGACGGTGTCGATTTCCGGCTGCGTGAGGCGGCGCTCATTCGCAAAGTGGCCGTACTTGGGGTCGGCGTGCCATGGCGGCATGGTGCGGGTGACCACCTTCTCCTTGATGGCGCGGGCCCAGGGGCGGACTTCCTTATAGGAGGAGAAGGCCATGGGCGCGGCCTCGCCCTTGCGGTGGCATTCGAGACACCGGTTGTTGAGAATGGGCGCTACGTCCTTTGTGTAAGTGACGGCGGACCAGCCTAGGGATGCGCCGGCGCAAAGAAGCAGGAGTCGCATGAAAACACCTCCCGAGCAGAATCTACCCCGCATGATACACGAGTTGCAGTACCATTGCAGGGATGAACGACAGATCAGATCGACGGAAGTTCTTGCAGTGGGGCGCGGGGATCGGCGTTGCGATGACGGGGTGCAGCAAGACGGAGAAGACGGCGGCCGTGGAGGAGGAAGGGCCGAGCCAGCTGGGGGCGACGATCCGGGCCTATGGGGAGAGGTCGCCGCATGAGAAGTCGGCGCGGTTTCTGCCGGATACGAAGACGCCGGAGGCAGCTTCTTCTCGCACGCCGCTGGCCGATTCGCACGGGATTATTACCCCGAACGGGCTGCACTTTGAGCGGCATCATTCCGGGGTTCCGACGATTGATCCGGCGGCGCACAAGCTGCTGATCCACGGGTTGGTGTCGAATCCGCTGATGCTGACAATGGGCGAGCTGAAGCGGCTGCCGTCGGTGTCGCGGGTGCATTTCATAGAGTGCGCGGGCAACAGCCGGAGCGAGTGGGGGACGAAGGGCGCGCCGGATGTGCGGCAGAGTCACGGATTGGCGAGCTGTAGCGAATGGACGGGTGTGCTGCTGAGCGTGCTGCTGGCGGAGGCGGGCGTGCAGGCGAAGGCGAAATGGCTGATCGCCGAAGGCGACGATCCGTGCCATATGCAACGGAGCATTCCGCTGAGCAAGGCGCTGGACGACATCATCGTGGCGTACGGGCAAAATGGCGAGTCGCTGCGGCCGGAACAGGGTTATCCGCTGCGGCTGGTGGTTCCGGGCTATGAGGGCAACATCAACGTGAAGTGGCTGCGGCGGATCAACGTGACGGATCAGCCGGGGATGGTGAAGGATGAGACGTCGAAGTACACGGAGCTACTGGGGGACGGCAAGGCGCGGATCTTCACGTTCGAAATGGACGCCAAGAGCGTGATCACGTATCCATCGGGCGGGCACCAGCTGGAGGGGAAGGGATTCCATCAAATCACGGGGCTGGCGTGGAGCGGGCGCGGGCGCGTGGAGACGGTGGAGATTTCGACCGATGGCGGCAAGACCTGGAAGAAGGCGGAACTGCAGGAGCCGCGGCATCGCATGGCGTTCACGCGGTTCCGGCTGGGGTGGACGTGGGACGGCGGCGAGGCGGTGCTGGTGTCGCGGTGCACGGATGAGACGGGCTACACGCAACCCACGCGCGATGATCTGATCGCGGTGCGGGGGAAGAATTCCGATTATCACTGCAACGCGACCAAGCCGTGGATGGTGTCGGCGGACGGGAAGGTGACGAATGCGTAAGGCGCTGTTGGTGCTGACGGTGAGCATTGTGGCCGCGCAGTCTGGGAAGTATGGAGTGGGTCGGGCGCCGGCTCCCGAGGAGATCAAGAGGCTGGACTTGACGGTGCTACCGGACGGGACGGGGCTTCCGGCGGGTGGAGGCTCGGCCGCGGAAGGGAAGCTGGTGTATGAGCGGCGCTGCCAGCGGTGTCACGGAGCGGAGGCCAAGGGCGGCGATGAAGTAGCGATGGTGGGGGGGCAGGGGACGCTGCCGACGCCGAAGCCGCTGAAGACGGTCGGCAGTTACTGGCCGCACGCGACGACGCTGTTTGATTATGTGCGGCGGGCGATGCCGTTCAAGGAGCCGGGGATTCTGACGGCGGACCAGGTGTACGCGGTGACGGCGTATATTCTGCAATTGAACGGAATCATCAAGGACGGCGAGAGGATGGATGCAAAGTCGCTGCCGGCGGTGCGGATGCCGAATCGCGACGGGTTCATCCCGGATTCGCGGCCGGATACGGGGCCGAAGGCGAAGAGGTAGGTTAATCGATGGCGAGCGGTGTCAGCTTGCCGTCTTTCATGACGCCGAGGCGGACGGGGCGGGGCGGGCCTTTTTCGGGGACGGAGAGTTCGACCCAGAGTTGTTCGCCGTTGGGGCGGATGGAGGGGTCGGGGATTTTCTCGGGGATGAAGAAGGCGATGGGTTGTTCCAGGGAGAGAAGGCCGCCTGGAGTGGTCACCGTGCGAAGGCCGTGAGGATCTGGGGTTCCGGTGAGCTTACCGCCGTTGATACTGAGCTTGACGGGCCCTTCACGGGCCGCCAGGACAACGCGGAGGCTGACGTAGCGGCCGCGGATGGGCAGGTCGGGGTCGTAGGGAACGGTTTGCGCCCACACGCGTGCGAGGCGTGAGCGGTCCACGAAGTAGTTGCCGGCGATGGCGGCGATGATGAGGATGTGAAGCAGGCCAACCAGCAATCCTGAAGTGAGGCGGTTCATGCAGTAGCTCCGTGGATGCGGGCGATGAGGCGGCGGCGCGCCTTTTCCAGCAGCCAGCCGCCGAGCAGAAACAGAATGCCGAGCGAGACGAGAGAGAAGGAGCGGCCGAGCTTATCCATGAGGGTGGAGAAGTAGAAGGCGAGCACGGTCATGGCGAAGCCGGCGACGCCGAGATTGATGCGTTCCGGGCGGGCCTCCTGCAAGCCCCAGGTGGTGAGGGCGATGGCTCCGGCGGCGCACCAGAGGTGGAGGGCGAGGCTCCAGTTGTAACGCGAGAGAAAGACGAGCGCAACGGCCCAGGCGGCGAAGGGAAGGATGACCCAAGCGCTGGCGCCGCGGAGTAAGAAGGCGAGCAGGCAAGGCAGCGCCAGAGCGATCAGCCATTGCAGGGCGGAGGGGAGCGGGTGGGATGTGTTGTACCTTTCCGCAGCGAGGACCGCGAGCCAGGCAAGCGGGAGCACGGCAATGGAGCCGATCACGCAGAGGGCGTTTCTTGAGGCCGAGGAATGGCCGGGCAGGAGGGCTCCGATATAAACGAAGGCCAACAGTAGAAGAAAGGGACAAATGACAAGCGAGGAAGAAGAGGAGTAAGGAACGGACCATTCGCTGACGATCCAGGCGGGGGCGAGGAGCGCGGAGGCGACGAATTGCGGCCAGTCGCGGAGGAGAGCAGCGCCAGCGGCGGCGCCGATGGCCCAGAAGAGAATACCCTGTGGCCAGTGCGCGGCGAGATGGAAGATCTGGCCGGTGAGGGCGATGGCCGCGCCAAGGGCGACGGTGCCGAGTGCGTGAAGGGCTACCGAGAGCGCATGCCAGCGGGAAGCGACGGCGGCTCCGGCGAGGTGGAATCCGGCGACCATGGAGAAGACGATGGCCATGCGCTGGGCGGGCGAGAGGGAGTCCCAGTGGGCGGCGACGAAAAGCAGGATGCCGGCGCCGATCAGCAGCGCGCCGAATGCGAGGGCGAGGAGGACGGGCCAGCGGAAGCCGGAGGCTTCCCCATTGCGGCTTTCGTACCGGCGGATACGTTCCGCGATTTCGGGATCGAGAAGCCCTTCGCGGGTCCAGTCGTCGAGTTTGCGGTTCCAGTCCCGGGACATCGGCGCCGAGCAATTATAGCAGCGGTGATCTGCTCTAGGCCAACCATTTTGACAGGACCACGGAAAGCTGATTGAGGTCGAAAGGCTTGAGCAACAGGTCGTCAAGGCCGGACTTTTCCAGCCACTCGCGGTCGACGGTGACGGAAGCGGCAGTGCAGGCGATGACTGGTGTCCGCAGTCCGCCGGACTCCTGGCGGCGGATCTCGCCTGTCGCTTGAAAGCCATCCATTTCGGGCATGTTCAGGTCCATGAGGATGAGCGAATAAGCAGTACGCGCGGCCGCTTCGACGGCTTTGGCTCCATCGGATACGACATCGTAGTCATAGCCCAGTTTTTCGACCATCTTGGTGGCAACCAGCCGGTTCACGGCGTTGTCGTCGACGATGAGAATCCGGCGAGGCTGAGAACAGCCGAACGAAAGCATGACAAGCCCAAACTAACCGAAAGGGGAGGGGGTAGGGTATCGGCGGGGCGCTCGTTTTCTTGTAGTCTAATCACCGAGGCTTCGTAGTGCGGCTGGCCGCCAAATCTTCGATGGTCTTCAGGAATTGATCAGATTCCATGAATTTGTCGAAGAATTCCGAAAGCCCAAGCTGCGCGGCGCGGTCGCGGAATGGCTGGCTGGCGAGGGAGCTGAGGATAATGACGCGGACCGGCAGCGCTTTTGTTTTGATGCAATTCACGACATCCCAGCCGGTACCTTCCTCGAGCTGGAGGTCGAGAATGACAACATCGGGAATGTGTAAGGAGATTTGCCGACAGGCTTCCGGGGCTCCAGCGGCGAAGCCGGCCAGTTGGATACCGGGGATGGCGGAGAGGGCTTGCCGAAGCTGATCGCGAACGATCTCGGAGTCCTCGACATGGTAGATGCGTATCACCCCGTCCTGAGGATGAGGGTATTCGTACGGGAAGAGAATCGGCGAACCCCGGCAAGTTGTGTAGGATAATCGGAAGGCGCTTGTAGGCGGTAGTGCTATCGCGTGTCAGGGGAGCAGGGAATGTTCGAAAGCGTATCTGGTGAGTTCGGAATTGGTACGCATGCCCATTTTTTCCAAAACCCTGGCGCGATAGGTGCTGATCGTTTTCACGCTGAGAGAGAGCTCAGCGGCGATCTCGGAGACGGTTTTGCCGGCGGCGATGGCGATCAGCACGGAGTATTCGCGGGTGGAGAGTTGCTCATGGAGAGGGCGGCCGGTAGGGCGTTGCAGGGCGTTGACCATGGCCGCGGCGAGTTTCTCGGAGACAAACTTTCCGCCGGCATGGAGTTTGCGGATCGCTTCCACGAGCAGATCGGGAGCAGCCTCCTTGGTAAGGTAGCCGGCGGCGCCGGCTTGAATGCAGCGGAGGCCCATCTGCTCCTCCGGATAGACACTGAGAACGAGGATGGGCAGGTTGGGGAAGCGCAGACGGATGTCGGAGATGAGTTCCACGCCGGAGCGGCCTGGCATGCTCATGTCTAAAACGGCGACGTCGGCGTGGTGCTGGTCGAGCAACTCCAGGACCTGGGAGGCGTTGGAGGCCTCGGCGGCAACGCTTAGTCCGGGAGCACCGCTGACAATTTGGCTGAGCCCCTTCAGGACAACGGGATGGTCATCGGCGAGAAGTACGGAGATCATGAGTGGGCGCTCCCGGAGGAGGAAAGCGGGACCGTGAATGGAAACCGTGCCTCGACCAGGGTTCCTCCAGCCCTTCCGGGTTCGAAGGAGACTTCACCGCCGGCCATGCGCGCACGCTCGCGCATGCCGAGCAGGCCGAGCGAGCCGGCGCCAGCGGCGGCATCGGCAGGGAGGCCGACGCCGTTGTCCTCCACCTGGAGGCACAAGTCGCCGTCCACGGTGCCGATGGAGATCCAGACCTGATCGGCGCGGGCATGGCGGGCCACGTTCGTCAGGGCCTCCTGGAGGATGCGGAAAGCGGCGACAGTGAGGGGCTCGGGAGGTGAGATCTCTTCCAGGCGGAGGTGGCATTGGATGCCGGTACGCCGCTGGAACTCGCCAACCTGCCATTCGGCGGCGGCGGCAAGACCGTGGTGATCGAGCAAGGCGGGACGCAACTCGGTGGCGATTCTGCGGATGCTGTCGATGGTTTCCACAATGAGCTTGTCCATCTCCTGGAGATGAGGAGTAGCCTGCTCACGAAGTTTCTTGGGAATGAAGGAGAGCTCCATTCTGATGGCAGTGAGGTACTGGCCGAGCTGATCATGGATTTCGCGGGAGATGCGGGCGCGCTCCTTTTCCCGGATGGTTTCCAGGCGGGCGGCCAGGGCGCGCAGGCTTTCACGGGAAGCCAGCAATTCCTTTTCGGCGTTCAGCCTTTCCATTTCAGCGGCGGCGCGGATGGCAAAAACCTGGAGAACGGAGCCGACGAGATCCGGATTGGGGATCGGGCGGCGGAATAAAACGACGATCAAGCCGGCCACGGAACCGGAGGAGTCCCGCAACGGACAGCCGGCGTAGCCGTCTACGGCCATATCGCGCAACAGGAGATCTTCCGGGAACTGCCGCACGATGCCGGAGGGGAAGAGGCAGAGATCGCTGCCGACGACGCTTGCGCACGGGGTTCCGGCCAGTTGGTATTCGAAGTTATCCGCAAATTGTCCGTCGGCGTAGACCGCGGAAGTTTGAACAGAGTCCAGGGCGGGCGGGTTCGTTTTGCCGACAAAGGCGAAATCGGCGCCCAGCGCCTGGCCCAGGTGCTGCACGATTTCGCGGAAAAAGCTCTCTCCCTTTCTGGCGGAAACGCCCTCGGCCAGGTGGCGGATTCCCATTTCGACGCGCTTTCTTTCGGTGATATCGGTGGAAACTCCGCAAATGGCGTAGGGATCCCCGGCGGAGTCGAACAAGGGGAATTTCAGAGAGAGGAAAGTATGGATGGAATCGTCCAGGGGGACGGCCTCTTCAAACTCCATCTCACGCCGTGTCTCCAGCACGCGGAGATCGTTGGCGCGGTAAATATCGGCCCATTCCTTGGGGAGAATCTCGTGATCGGTTTTTCCGATCACCTCCTTCTGGATCCGTTCAAACTGTTTGTCGGCCATGAGGTAGCGGCCTTCGAGATCCTTCACGTAAATGACGGCGGGACTATTCTGCATGATGCTTGAGAGGAACTGGCGGTTTTCACTAAGTTCCCGTTCCGCCTTGCGCCGCCGGCGGCTCGATAGAACCAAGCCGGTGATCACGAACGCCTGCAAGAGCAAAAAAGCAAGCAGGCCCAGTATCTGCCACTTGTAGCGGTAGTAAACGGAATCGGGCCTGTTCACGACGATGCTGCCCTGCGGGACAAGGGCCTCGTCAATACCCCACCGTTGCAGTTGTTCATAGTCGAAGACGAAGGTGTTCTTGTCGTCGAGGGTGAGGGGAATGGCCGCCGGCGATACGCCATCGAGAATACGCGCGCCGATCTCCCCAGCCAATCTGCCGTGACGGAAGCCTTCCTCCGCGCTGCCGGCGATGATGCCTTGGCCGAGCTCGCTGATCGAAGGGCTGTAGACGGGGGCGCGGGAGGCTTGCGCGAGCCGCCTGTGGACAGTTTCGCCAGAATAGTACCGGCCCCGGTTATCGCGATGGAATCCGGAGAGGAAGACAAGCGCCTGGTCAGGCGCCTCGCGGAGGCGGCGCTCGATCTCTGGCAGGCTTTGCCTGGCGCCGTCAAGATGCTCGAAAGTAAGCGCGCGGCGCTGGCGAACAACGGCAAGATCCCGCGCGACGGCGGCGCCCGCGGGTGAGTTCTCGGTGACCACCAGCAGATGGCGTGTCGCGGGATGAAAGGAAAGCGCAAGATCGAGCAGGGCGGTTGTGCTGAAGGCTTCCGCCACGCCGGTGAATACGGACCGATCCGCGGTGGCCAACACTCCTGGTTGGTTCACGCCGCTGAAGACCACTGGGATTGCCGGGAAGAGGGAGTCGTGGTTCCGTAGCAGGAACTGGAGCGCATCGTCGTCGGTGCTGAAGATGAGCTGAATCGGCTTGCCCGAGTACCTCCGCCGGTAATAATCAGGCAATCTTGCGAGTTCGTCCCCGAACCTGGCGGCGTCCATGAATTCGATCCAAACGGTGACGGGGTAGGGAAGCCTTTCCAGGACCGAGCGGATCCCCACGATCTGGTTGTCGGTCCACGGAAAGCCGGCGCAGTAGGAATTGAGAATCAACACGTCGGCTTGTTGCCGCTGGCAGAAGGCGGGGACGGCCAGCAGGGCGAATGCGAGACTGAGAAGTGAGATGCGGGCGCGCATCCGATAGACCCCTCCGGCTCAGCTCATCAGGCGCATGCAACTCGACACACGCACTACCAATGTTACACCCGATTAGGGTCCGTGAGAATGGCCTATTGTTCGCGCTGAGGCGGGGGAGCGCCGCGCCAGCGGTATTCGGCGGCGATGGCGCGGAGCAGCTCTGTGATGAAGCCGCGGTTGTTGTTGGCGTTGATGAGAATGGCCGCGCCCTGGCCGGTTTGGGCGTTGGCGATGAGCAGGGCGTCGAAGCCTTGATCGCGGCCGCCGTGGCTGAAAATGACGTTTCCGGCGCGGATGCCGAGGGCGGGCCCAAGTCCGTGAGCGCCGCCTTCGTGGTGGGCCTGCGCGGTGAGCATCTCAGTGGTGGTCTCCCTGCTGAGCACGCGATTGGATCGGCCGGCGAGGCTCTTTGGGATTTCGATGGCCCAGCGGGCGAGGTCGGCTGCGGTGGTCCAGAGTCCGGCGGCGGCCATTTCCGGATAGGTGTGGAAGCGGCCCACGACTTTGCGGCCGTCGGGCAGATGGCCTGTGGCGGCGCGGGCGGCCCAGTCCGGCGGGAGCGGCTGGCGGTAGGTGCTGGTCGACATGCCGATGGGCTTGAGGACAAGCTCGTGGGCGAGATCCTCGAACGGCTTGCCGGAGACGTCTGCCATCAGCAACTGGGCGACGGTGTAGCCGCCGCCGGAGTAACGCCACTTGGAGCCGGGGCGCATGTCGGCTCTGACAGGGCTCGTGTTGGCGGGTGGCGCGCCGTCGAGCACCTGCACGGTGGTGGGAAGGGGGGTACCGGCGGCGTAACCTGGGAAGCCGTGGACGGTGAGTCCGGCGTTGTGGCTGAGGAGGCGGCGGAGAGTGACCTTTTCCTTTTCGGTGTGCTCGGTTCCGGGGAGCTTCCAGGATCTGAGGCGCAGGTTGACGTCGTCATCGAGAGAGAGCTTGCCGGTTTCGACCAGCTTGAGGGCGACGGTGGCGGCGACCGGCTTGCTGACCGAGCCGGCCTGGAACAGAGTTCCGGCGGTGGCCGCGGCGCCGCCTTCCTCGATGTGGCCCCATGCTTTGGACCAGGCGAGCTCGAAATTGTCGATGACGGCGACGCTGACGGCGGGAACTTTGTGTTCGCGCATGCGGCCGGCGAGGGTGTGGGTTTTGCCGAGTTCCGCCTTAGGGACTACGGAGGGCAGCAGACCGTTTTCGATGCGGCGGATGCGCTCCTGATGCTGGGCGGGAGAGGGGGAGGCGAGGAAGGCGAGGAGGAGGAGCAGGCGCACCATGCGCCAATTATAGGTGGTTGGTGGGCCCTGTAGGATTCGAACCTACGACCAACGGATTATGAGTCCGCTGCACTAACCGCTGTGCTAAGGGCCCCTGGAACCGCTTGCTGACGCGCGCGGCTCGGTAACAAGCTATGGCGCGGTTCTTCCGCTCCGTAAGTTATTTTTGCACAGTTTGCAGGTGTCAGAAGTCGTAGCGGAGGGCCATTTGCATGATGCGGGGGCTGCCGGTGGTGGAGGAGATGCGGCCGAAGGTCTGGGGCGTTTGGATGTTCAGGCCTGGGGTCGAGAAGTTGACGTTGTTGAATGTGTTGTACATCTCGGCGCGGAAGGTGATGGCGTGGTGCTCCCAGATTTTGAAGCGCTTGATGATGGAGGTGTCGATGTTGAAGAAGCGCGGTCCGCGGAAGGCGTTACGGCCGGATGAGCCGATGCCGCCGGGAACGGGGACGGTGAACTGGGCCAGATGCTGGGGAGTGAAGAAAATCACTCCGTTGCCGGTGCGCTGCGCGGAGCCGATATTGCGGGGGCCGGAGTAGTCGGCCCAGGAGTTGATGTTGGCGGCGGTGGTGGCGACACCGGAGGAGACGGTCATCGTGGGACCAGAGGTCCAGATGCCGAGAAGACCGAGCTCCCATCCGCCGACGAAACGGTCGAGCCAGCCGGGGATGTTGCCGCCAATGGCGCGGTTTCTACCGAAAGGGAGGAAGTAGCTGCCGGTCCAGCTGGCGCTGTGGCGGCGGTCAAAGTCGGCGAGGCCCTTGCTGAGGCGGAGATGGAAGCTATCGATGGGCTGGTTGAAGCCGGAGCCGTCGGTGGAGTTGGTGTCGATTGTCTTGGACCAGGTGTAGTTGAGGCTGAAGCGGACCGAACCGGTTTGGCGGCGGAGGCTGAGTTGCATGGAGTCATACCAGGAACGGCCGGCGTTGGTTGCCAGCGGGAGGGTACCGAACTGGGGGAAGTTGCGGAGGTAAAAATCGTGCAGGCCGGCATTGGGGTAGCGGGTGAAGTTGTTGGTGTCGATGATCTGCGCTGTGGCGCCGATGGCGCCGAGGTCCAAGTTGTTGGCGACGGCGCCGGTGATGGCGGCGTTGACCGAGCCGAACATGCGGACGAAGACGTTGCTGGCGGGCACGGCGGGGCCGTTGTTGCGGCCGCCGTTGCGGAACGCGGCGAGCTGATTGAAGTCGTCGAGGAACTGGCCGCCGATCTTGAACTGGTTCATGTTGAGGTCGGCGAGGAGTTTCAGGCCGCGGTTGCCGACGTAGCCGGCCTCGAGCACGGTGCTGCGGAAGAGTTCATGCTGGACGGTGAAGTTCATCTGCATCACGTAAGGAGTGCGGAAGCTGGGGTGGAAAATGGCGAGCGTATTGGTGCGTGTGACATCGGGAGTGAGCGCAGGGCGGGACGGGGGCGCGGGAAAGGCGGGACGGTCGCCGATGCGGATGTCGCTGTTGGCGGCCTGGTTGGGGAAGACCTGGCCGGGGAAGGAGAAACCTGGCATGGCGGAATCGACGTCGTTAGCGGTGGCGCCGATGACGCGGTCATAGAAGATTCCCCAGGAGGCACGGATGGAGGTCTTGCCGTTGCCGCGCGGATCCCAGGCAATGCCGACCCGCGGGGCGAAGTTATTCCAGTCGTTGCCGAACCACTGGGCGCCCTTTTGTATGGTGACATCGCGGAGAGAGCCGGCGGGATGGATGAGAGCGGCCTGGACGACGGTGCCCTGGATGCCGTCGCGCTCAAAGGGGACGCCGTAGAATTCATAGCGCAGACCGAGGTTGAGCGTGAGGTTCGGCCGGACGCGCCAGTCATCCTGAAAGAAGAAGGTGTAGTCGTTGAATTTGAAGTTGCGGACGCGCGGGGTGCCGGCGGGCTGGAACTGCTGGAGGTCGGAATAGAAGGTGTTGGAGATGGAGGAGAGCCTGCCGGTGAGGTCGTTGTAGTAGTTTTCGAAGCGGGTGCGGTCGGCAGTGGCAATGGTGGCGGCACCGGTGGGTCCGATGGTGGAGTCGACGTTGCCGAAGTTGCGCGAGAGATTCAGATTGGGCCAGATGCCGGCGTCGGAGGACTGGAACTGCGTTGTGCGGCTGATGCGGGTTCCGGTCTTGAAGCTGTGGCGGCCACCGAGGATGGAGAGATTATTGGTGAATTGGTCCACCGGCGAGTTGCGGCGGGAGCCGGTTCCGGAGGGAATGGGTGCAGTATAAAGGTTGGGGACGACGACGGCCACGGGAGGACGGACGCGGACAAAGTCGACACTGGCCTCCTGGTGGCCGGCGACGAATTCATTGACGAGCCAGGGGCGGATGGTCCAGTTGGAGCCGGCGGCGAAGCCCCAGCGGACGCCGCCCTGGGTTCCGGAGGGCATGCCGGGATAGGTGGGATCGGCGCTGTTGAGGGCATCCCAAGAATAAGTGCGAAAGCGTGAATGGCGGTACCAGACGCGATGACCGCTGGTGAGGTTGTAGTCGGCCTTCGCGGTGATCTGGTTGTTCTGGGAGGGAGTGGGGCTGTTAAAGCGGAAGCCGGCGGTGTTGAAGGTGTCGCCGACGTCGAAGTTATTGGGCAGGGGAAGCAGGTTGAGCGGCTCGGCGACCATGGGATCGACGCCGCGGCGGCGCGGGTCGTTTTGGAGGATGTTGAAGCCGCGGACTTCTGTGGAGTTGGGGACGCGCCAGCGGTAAACACCGGCCTTGGCTTCCGGCGTCAGGACGGTGCGGTTGCGGACGGTTTCCTGGGCGGTGTGGATGCGCTGGTAATTGAAAAAGAAGAAGAGCTTCTCGCGGCCGTTGAGGAGCTTGGGGATGATCACGGGGCCGCCGAGGGAGCCGCCGAACTGGTTCTGGATGAACTTGGGCCGGGCCTGGCCGCTGATGTTGTTAAAGAAGTTCGAGGCGTTGAGGAGGGTGTTGCGGTGGTACTCGAAGAGGTTGCCGTGGAAGTCATTGGTGCCGGAGCGGGTGATGAGTTCGACCTGGCCGCCGGCGTTACGGCCGAACTCGGCCTTGCCGCCGTTGGTGACGATGCGGAACTCCTCGACGGAGTCTGTATTGGTGGCGTTGAGGGCGAGGCCGAGGCGGGGGAGGACGGAGTCATTCACATCAATGCCGTCCAGAGTGTTGTTGTTGGCGCCCTGGCGCTGGCCATTCACGCGGGAGAAGCTGGGGTCACCGGGGTTGATTTGAATGCCGGGCTGAAAGACGGCAAGGGCGATGGGATTGCGGGCCAGCTGCGGCAGGGTGTCGATATCGCGGAGCGTGACGGAGCGCTGGATGGTGGCTTCGGTGGTCTGCACGCGCACGGCCGCTGACTCGACGATGACGCTTTCGGCAACGGCGCCGACCTCGAGCGTGACGACCTGGCTGAGGGTGATACCGACGTTGAGCTCGATGTCCTTCACGGTGGCCGTTTTGAAGCCCGGGGCTTCCGCGGTCAGCGTATAGGTGCTGGGCTGAAGGGTGGGGAAGATATAGAAGCCTTCGGTGTTGGCTTCCGAGTCGATGCGGGCCTGCGTGCGGTTGTTGACGAGCGAGAGCTTGGCGCCGGGAACCAGAGCGCCGGAGGAGTCCTGAATCAGCCCCTCAATTCGCCCGGTGGGCACCTGCGCGGACATACAAAGCGCGATCGCCAAAACTAAATAAGCCAGACGGCAGGAATAGATGGTCATTGAACCCCTCCCCTAAGTGGCATTTCCCAACTTCGGCAAGTATACACCCGGCATCGCCGTTTGGTTGCCGGATTTTAATGTAAAAAAGCCAAGGCCCAGGATTCCCCGATACCTTCCAGACGCGCGTTGGAAACCTGTCCCCAAACGGGTGAGGCAATCAACAGACACAGCGCGAAGAGAAAAAGCAGACGGATTGCGTAGTAGCGATTCATTTCTTTCCCCTGTCCACAAAATTAAGACAGACCCCCGTCTCTTTGGAAGACGGGGACCATCCAACTCCTGTAAAGGGAGCCTACCGCGTTCGAAGGTGCAAGTAAAGGGGGGGTATGATATATCACAGGTGTGAACCGGATCATTCTGACGCTGGTTTTCAGCATGGCCCTGTGGGGGCAGCAGTGGAGCGCGGAGCGGACGATCGTGTTATTCGACGGCCGGAGCGCAGCCAACTGGACGGGGTTGAACAAGAGCGGGTTCCCGGAAGAGTACTGGAAGGTGGAAGACGGGTGGCTGAAATCGGTGCCCGGCTTCGGGCACCAGGACCTGATCAGCAGCACGACAGCGCCGGACTTTGAGCTGAGCTGGGAATGGAAGGCAAGTCCGGGCGGCAATGCGGGAGTGAAGTATCTGGTACGGGAGGGGCGGATGGATCCGTACCTATCCGATCTGCGGAACATCGCGATGGCGGTGGGATGGCTGTGCCTGGCGGCGATGGCGGTTTTGGCGGTGTTGCCACGCAAGAGCCGGATGCGGCCGCCGAAGCTGCTGCTGTCGGCGCTGGCAATCACGGGCCTGTCCGCGATCGGACTGTCGCTTTACTACAAGGACCTGTCGCTGCTGCGTGCGGTGGGTCTGGAATACCAGATGACCGATGACGGGCAGAACAGCGATGCGCAGCGCGGGGATCTGTACCGTTCGGGAGCGCTATACGGGCTGGTGGAGGCCAAGGGCGGGCGTTCGCTGGAGGCTGGTTTGATCAACCGATCGAAGATTGTCGTGCAAGGCGGCCAGGTGGAGCACTATTTGAACGGGCAATTGACGGCCAGCTACAAGCTGGGGAGTGCGCCATTACTGGAGCGGATCAAGGAAAGCAAGTTCAAGAACTTTCCCGGTTTCGGCGACCGGGGAACGGGGCGGATCGCGCTGCAGCATCATGGGGATGAAATGTGGTTCCGCAACATTCAGTTGGTGAGGCTGCGGAGGGGCGCGGCGCCGTCGTATCCGGCTCCGGCGAGGCGGCGGTAGGGCTCAGGATTCCAATAGCGATGCGATGACGGCATGGCCGCGGGTCATGGCAAGGTCGAGAGGGGTTTGCCCGTTGTCGGCGCGGGTTTGGCGGTTGGCTCCGGCGGAGAGCAGGAGGCGGACGGCGGGCTCGTCGCCGTTCTGGGCGGCAGCGTGGAGGGGACGCCAGCCTTGTTGCTGGGGCTGGTTGACGTCGGCGCCGTTTTGGACAAGGAGTTCGAGGATGCGGAAGTGTCCTCCGGCGGCGGCGGCGTGAACGGGGGCGACCTTCATATGGTTGGAGGCTGCGAGATTGATGTTGGCGCCCTGATCAATGAGGTGGCGGGCGACCTGGAGGTTGCCGAAGAAGGCGGCGAGTGTGAGCGGAGTGAAGCCATCGGGAGCGTGAGAGTCCATGTGGCGGCTGCGTGAGGCGAGGTGCTCTTTCACTTTTTCGAGGGCGCCGACGGCGCAGGCTTCATAGAGGTTGAGCGCCGCCCCGGCGGCCAACAGGAACTCAACGGCGCCGGGCTGGCGGTGGTATTTGGCGAGCATGACGGCGCTTTGGCCGAGCTCATTACGCGCTTCCAGAAGTGTGGGGTCGGAGGCGAGCAGTTCAGCGAGACGGGCGTTGTTGCCTTCGCGGGCGGCATCGAGGAAAAGTGGAGCGGACATGATCAGGGGCGTGCGGCGGGGATTCCGGCGCGGAGCAAGGCGGCTTCCACTTGTGCGCAGGTGAGGCGGGAAGCATCGTATTCGACACGCACGGATTTGAGATCGGGAGCAAGCTGGACACGGTACATGCCGTAGAGGGAATGAGCGGTGGCCATCTTGTCGAGGAGGGCCTCATCGAGGAAGCGGGCGAGGCGCAATTCGAGTTCCACCTTCGTCATCAAGACAAGGATAGCAGGTGCGCAGAAACATTTGATTATGCTGATGTTTCCTTGTTAGAGTATGGAGGCGGACCGGAAACGGCCAGACCAGGCGTTTGCCGGTTCGCCATCTCTTTGGGGACCCATTACCCAGTCCCGGAGGACTCAGCACTCATATGTTTTTTGACTTCCTTGTAGAAGCCAAGCGCGCCGCGCGCCGCGCCCAGCCTCTGTTTTCCCTGTTTCTGGTTAGCGTTTGTTCGTCCTTTGCGCAGCAGCATCATGGAGGCGAAGCGGACCTTGTGCTGCCGGATCTGGATCAGGCGCAGTTTCTGGGGGGGTACGGCGGGCGGAGCCTGCTGATGATCGGGCTGGTGGTATCGGCGCTGGGGCTGGCGTTCGGGCTGATGATCTACCGGCACCTGAAGAACCTGCCGGTGCATTCGTCGATGCTCGAAATCTCCGAGCTGATCTACGAGACCTGCAAGACGTATTTGCTGACGCAAGGGAAGTTCCTGCTGATCCTGGAAATCTTCATCGGAGCGATTATCGTTTTCTATTTCGGGGTGCTGCGGCATTTTGACGCGCTGAAGGTGGGGATTATTCTCCTGTTCAGCTTGATCGGCATCGCGGGCAGTTACGCGGTGGCGTGGTTCGGGATCCGGGTGAACACGTTCGCCAATTCGCGGACTTCGTTTGCGAGCCTGCGCGGACAGCCGTTCCCCTGCTACGCGATTCCGCTGCAAGCGGGAATGAGCATCGGAATGATGCTGATCAGCGTGGAGCTGCTGCTGATGCTGATCATTCTTCTGTTCATCCCGGGTGATTACGCAGGACAGTGTTTCATTGGGTTCGCGATCGGTGAGTCGCTGGGCGCGGCGGCGCTGCGCGTGGCGGGCGGGATTTTCACGAAGATCGCCGATATCGGGTCGGACCTGATGAAGATCGTGTTCAAGATCAAAGAGGATGATGCGAGGAATCCAGGGGTGATCGCCGATTGCACGGGCGACAACGCGGGTGATTCGGTGGGGCCATCGGCGGACGGGTTTGAGACGTACGGCGTGACGGGTGTTGCGCTGATCGCATTCATCCTGCTGGCGGTGAACGATCCGGTGGTGAAGGTGCAGCTGCTGGTGTGGATCTTCGTGATGCGCATCATGATGATTCTGGCTTCGGGCGTGTCGTATTTCCTGAACGACATCATCGCGAAGGCGCGGTATTTGCATGTGGCGAAGATGAACTACGAGGTTCCGCTGACCGTGCTGGTGTGGCTGACGTCGGTGGTGTCGGTGGCGCTGACCTACGTGGTGAGCTCGGTCTTGATCCCGGACCTGGGCGGCGACAGCAGCCTATGGTGGAAGCTATCGACGGTGATCACGTGCGGCACGCTGGCGGGGGCGATCATACCGGAACTGGTGAAGGTGTTCACGTCGACCGAATCGCGGCACGTGCACGAGGTGGTGACGAGTTCGCGCGAGGGTGGAGCGTCGTTGAACATCCTGTCGGGGCTGGTGGCAGGGAACTATAGCGCGTACTGGCTTGGCATGGCGGTGCTGGTGCTGATGACGGTGGCATTCTGGGTGAGCACGATGGGGCTGGCGAGCCTGATGGCGGCGCCGGCGGTGTTCGCGTTCGGGCTTGTGGCGTTCGGATTCCTCGGAATGGGCCCGGTGACGATCGCGGTGGACAGCTACGGTCCGGTGACCGACAATGCGCAGTCCGTGTACGAGCTGTCGCTGATCGAGGACCTCCCGGGAATCAAGGAGGAGCTGAAGCAGAAGTTCGGGTTCGAGCCGGACTTCGCGCGGGCCAAGCAGCACCTGGAGGAGAACGACGGCGCGGGGAACACGTTCAAGGCGACGGCGAAGCCCGTTCTCATCGGCACGGCGGTGGTAGGCGCGACGACGATGATCTTTTCGACGATCGTGATGCTGACCAACGGGCTGACCGAGCAACTGGACAAACTTTCGATTCTGCATCCGCCGTTTCTGCTCGGGCTGATCGCGGGCGGGTCGGTGATTTACTGGTTCACGGGCGCATCGACGCAGGCGGTGACGACGGGGGCCTACCGCGCGGTGGAGTTCATCAAGGCGAACATCAAGCTGGAAGGCACGACGAAGGCGAGCGTGGAGGATTCCAAGAAGGTGGTGGAGATCTGCACGCAGTACGCGCAGAAGGGGATGTTCAATATCTTCCTGACGGTGTTTTTCGCGACGCTGGGTTTTGCGTTTGTGGAGCCGTTCTTCTTTGTGGGGTACCTAATATCGATCGCGCTGTTCGGGCTGTTCCAGGCGATCTACATGGCGAACGCGGGCGGAGCGTGGGACAACGCGAAGAAGATCGTGGAGACGGAGCTGAAGCAGAAGGGGACGGCACTGCATGATGCGACGGTGGTGGGCGATACGGTGGGAGATCCGTTCAAGGACACCTCGAGCGTGGCGCTGAATCCGATCATCAAGTTCACGACACTGTTCGGGCTGCTGGCGGTGGAACTGGCGGTGTCGATGGCGGCGGGCCCCGGAGCGCAGATGACGGCAGTCCTGGCGGGGGCGTTTCTGGCGGTCTCAGTGTATTTTGTCTACCGGTCCTTCTATGGAATGCGTATTGAAGGGTCGTAGAATCGTAATGTGAGCTTGCCGGCTGTCCTTGCCCTGGCATTGGCGGCACAATCGCCGCCGGCGGTGGCAGTGCGCGCTGCGGAGCTGCTGGAAAAGGGGCGGCATAGCGAAGCGGTGGCGGCGTTCACCGCAGCGCTGAACAAAGAGGGGAAACACTCGGCGGTTTACCTCGGGCGGGGGCGCGCCTTTGCGGCGATGGGAAGGTGGCCGGACGCGATCCGAGACTTTGACGAGGCGATCCGGCTGAGGCTGGACGATGCGGCGGCGTGGAAGGAGCGGGGAGCGGCGAAGGCGCAGCTGAAGAGGTATCAGGACGCGATTGAAGATTTTGACCGTGCGATCCAGCTGAAGCCGGACTTTTGGGAGGCGTACGTGGAGCGGGCCTCCGCGTTCGGCAACGCGGGGCTTTATGTGCGCGGAGTGGCGGATCTGGACAAGGTTCTGGAGCAAGAGCCGGGGCATTTGCGGGGGCGTTCGTTGCGCGGGGCGGCCTATTTCATGCTTGGTGATCATGAACGCGCGGCGGCCGATTACAGTGCGGCTCTGGAGATGAAGCCCGGGGATGTGAGGCTGCTGTTGGCGCGGGCGGCGGCGTATTCGCAGATGAAGGAGCATCGGAAGGCGCTGGCGGACCGGGATGCGGCGGTACGGGCTGCGCCGGATATGGCAGACGCGTATGTGGCGCGGGGTGGATCGTATCACCAGCTTGGGGAGCATGAGAAGGGTCTGGCGGACCGGACGAGGGCGATCGAGCTGTCGCCGGAAATGGCGCTGGCCTGGAGCGCGCGGGGGAATGCGTATTACTTGCTGGGGCGGTTCCGGGAGGCGATGGAGGATCTGCAGAAGGCGGTGCGGCTGAATCCGTCAGATAGAGATGCGGTGGAGCTGCTCGGGAAGACACGGCAGCGGGTGAAGGAGGCGAGCGGGCCGGCGGTGGCGGTGGAGGATCTGCCGGTGAGGATGCGGGAGGGTCCGATGCCGCAGGTGGAGGTGAGGGTTGCGGCGAGCGAGGCGACGGTGAACCCGGAGGCGGCGGAGGAGTATCACAAGCGGGGGCGGACGCTGTTGCAGGCGGGGGATTTGAATGGGGCTGTGCGGGAGTTGACGGAGGCGCTGCGGCTGATTCCGCGGCATGCGCTGGCGTGGAATGGGCGGGGCTACGCGTATTTGCAGTTGAGGAGGATGGAGGAGGCGATCGCGGATTTCACGAGGGCGATCGAGGTGAATCCGCGGTACGTGAACGCGTACCGGAACCGGGCGGCGGCCCGGCGGATGGCGGGGGATGCGGCGGGAGCGGGGGAGGATTTAGCGCGCGCGGCGGAGTTGGGGAAGGGCCGATAGGGGAGGAGACTACCACAGGATACGTGTCACACTGTTCCTGTGAAAAACCTCACGCTGGCTATCGAAGAGCACATCCTAGCCGGGGCCCGGCAGGCTGCCCTCAATTCCGGCACGACGATCAATCAATTGGTGCGCGACTACCTGGCCGGGCTGGTTCAGCAGGCGGACCGGAGACGAGCCGCCCAGGCCAGGCTGGAAGCGGCCATGGTCAAGGGTCTTGCCGGCGTTGGCCCGAGGACGTGGACTCGGGACGAACTCCATGAAAGATAGTCCGGAGTTCCTTGACACCAACATACTGGTTTACGCATTTGAGCGGGACGATTCCCGCCGTCACCAAACGGCCAGACAACTGCTTGGCCGTCTGATGGCCTCCAACTCGTTGCGATTGAGCACGCAGGTGCTGCAGGAATTCTACGTTTGCCGCGGCGCGTTCCGGCGCAAAACGGCTCTACACGGAAGATCTCAACCATGGGCAGACGGTTCTAGGCGTGGAGATCACGAATCCGTTTCTGGCGGAGAGGCGTGGGCGGTAATCCGCGGGCAAGGGCCGCGACCAAGACATTTATCTACTTCAGAAAATCATCTTGAGGGCGAACTGGACGACGCGTCCGGATTCGCCGGTCTGGATGATGTTCTGGGTGGAAGAAGGAGCCACAGCGGCGCAGCAGGCTTCGGCGAAGCGCGCCGAGGTGATCTGGTTGGAGCCGCTGGAGGAAGCGGTGGGCGTCTCGAAGCTGGGGTGATTGAAGGTGTTGAAGGTCTCCATGCGGACCTGGAGGCGGAGGCCTTCCTTCAACTGGACCATCTTCTGGAGACCGATGTCGGTGTTCCAGTAGCCGGAGCCGCGGAACATGTTGCGGGCCAGGCCGTTGTCGCCGGGCGCGGGGAAGGCGAACATGGTGTTGTCCGGGAAGAAGACGGGGCCGACGGTGTTGGCGCGATCCTGAAGCTGCGCCTTGGGCAGCGAGGAGACGGCGAGGGCGGCGCGGGAGACGTGAGAGTTGTTGGAGGTGCGGACGCCGCTCTGGACGGTGAAGGGCTCGCTGGTCATGGCGCTGAAGATGCCGTTGATGCTCCAGCCGCCGATCAGGTGATTGACGAAGCCGCGCGCGCCGGCGCCGAAGCTCTTGTTAGCGCCGAAGGGCAACTCGTAAAGCCAGATGCCGTTGAAGACGTGACGGCGGTCGAAGTCGGAAACGGCGCGCTCATTGCGCCAGTTGCGGATGTCGGCGGGAGTGCGGGAGTTGGTGGTGCTCAAGCCGCCGCCGGAGGTGGAGCCGACCGGGTCGACCGACTGGTTGTCGATGGACTTGGCTAGGGTGTAGCTGGCGGCCAGGTGCAATCCGTTCGAGAAGCGTTTGCGCAAGGTGGATTGGAAGCTGTGGTAGTAGGAGTCGCCGCCGGAATCGATGTAGGTGATGGTGCCGAACTGGGAGTTGGGACGGAAGCCGGCGACGGTGGATTGTTCCACGCGGCCGACAAAGAGGCCGGCGGCGTTTTGGGAGAGTTCGGCGGCTGTGGCGGCGCTGTTGACGAAAGCGGCATTGACGACGCCGCGGTTGACGAGGCCGATGGGGATGCCGGATACCCCGGCGGGGCAGCCGGTACCGGAAGCCTGGCAGCGATTGTTGACGTTGCGCTGCATGTTGAGGAAGTCCTCAAGGATGGGTTCGGCGTTGATCTGGTTGAGGTCATAGGCGCGCAAAAGACGCGTGCCGCGCTTGCCGATGTAGCCGATCTGGGCGACCAGGCCCTGAGGCAGCTCACGCTGGACGTTGAGGTTCCACTGGTGGACGGTGGGCATCTTCAGGCTTTGATCGAAGAAGGTGGCTGCCGGGGCCGCGTTGAGAGTTTGGGAGGGCTGTTTGAGGAAGGAGGTTGGCTTGGTGGTGGGCGGCGTCAACTCAAGCGGGAATCCTTCGTTAATGCGGCGGTCGGGCGCCGGCGAGCAGCCTGCGGTGGTGGAGCCGCCTGGGTTGGCCTGGCAGCTGGTGCTGAGGCCCGGAACGCGGCCTGCGGCGGCGGTGATCTGGAAGGAACTGATGGGGTCGAAGGAGATGCCGTATCCGGAGCGGATCACGGTTTTTCCATTGCCGGGGTTCCAGGTGATGCCAAACCGCGGACCCACGGCGAGCACATTGTCATTGCTGTACCACCGCTTGCTGTTGACGAAGGCAACCTGGCTGCTGTTGAGATCGCCCTGTGGGACGTAGACACGGTCTCCGGCTTCGGTGGCGCCAGGGTTGAGTTCGGCGCGGACGCCATAGTTGAGGGTCATGTCACGGCGCAGTTTCCACTCATCCTGGAAGTAGAAGTTGTACTGCTTGACGCGCTGGCCCTGAGACCAGAGAGTGACGGAGTTGCCGGTGCGGAAGGGGAGGAAGGCGTCCGAGCGGAGGTCGCCGAGGAAGACCTGGGTGAGACGGGCGGGGATGCCGAGCAGCTCATTGATGCCTTGCTGAAGGTTGTTGGAGTCCTGGGCGACGATGCCGCCTTGGGTGGCAGTGGCGACTCCGGGAAGATTGAAGCCCACGGGAGGGCGGATGGTGCGGCTGAAGCTGATGACGGGGGTGACGTTGACACCGCCGGGCTGTCCGCGCTGGTCGTTGTGTTGATAGAAGCGGCCGTTGAAGCCCATGCGAAAGACGTGGGAGCCGCTGACGACGCTGAGGTTGTTGAGGATCTGCGGCGTGGTGACGGCGCGGGCGGTGCGCGGGCGGTTCAAGTACGGCTCGCTGATGTTGGCGAAGTCGAAGGGCGGGATGTCGGGGAAGGCGGGGTTGGCTTCGCCCTGCGTGAAGATGAATGCGAAGCGGGAGAAGCCGAAGGTGAGTTCGTTCACGATGCGCGGGTTGATGACACGGCGGTAGCTGACGGCGAGGTTTTGGGAGCGGCGGACGACTTCCCCGAGCGGCGCGAAGCCGGGGAAGACCTGCGGGCGGCTGTTGTTGGGATCGCCGCCGAGAGTGTTGTTGTCGGAGAACAGATACCTGCCGAAGATCGTGTTGTTCTCGTTGAAGGTGTGATCAATCCGGCCCATCAGGTGAGGACCGCGGACGCGGGTGGGCGGGTTCCAGACGTAGCTGGCCATGTTGAGGCCGTCGCCGGCGACATAGGAGTTGGGGCGGGGGAAGGTGTTGAGGAGTTTGAGAATGGTGGGATCGCCTCCGATGCGGCGGGGATCGTCGGAGAACATGTTGTAAGTGGCGACGCAGTTGAGGTCTGTGTTAGAGCCGCAGGTTCGCACGCCTGAGCGCAAAGCGCCGGTGCGCGGGTCGACCAGCTGAGGCAGGTTGCGGTTGATGCGGACGCCGTCGAGGGTGAAGGGAGTGGTGGGGTTGATGCGGAAATAGCGCCACTGTCCGGCGAGGGCTTCCGGGGTGTAGACGATGGCCGGGCCGCCGAAGACCTGATCGATAGGCTGGGTGAAGTTGATCCTCTGGCCCTGCCAGGAAGCGAAGAAGAAGGTTTTGTTCTTGCGAACGGGGCCGCCGACTTCAAAGCCGAACTGGTTGAGCTTGATGTCGGGCTTAGGGGTTTCCTGGGCGCGGGCGAAAAAGTCGTTGGAATTGAGGACGGTGTTGCGGAAGAAGTGGAAGAGGGTGCCGTGGAAGGCGTTGGTGCCGGTACGGGTGGCGACGGCGACGGAGGCGCCGGAGTTGCGGCCCTCTTCGGGAGTGGGGTTCGAGGTGGTTACCTTGTACTCCTGTACGTTGTCGGGATTGAGGCGGAAGACGTTGTTAAGGGGGTTGGGGACGGAGGACTCGTTGGCCTCGATACCGTCGATGGTGGTGTTGAAGGCGCGATCGCGGGAGCCGTTGACGTGGACGCCGGAACCGGCGCCACCCTGCGTCCGTTGCACGACGCCGGGTTCGAGGATGAGCAGGTTCAGAGGATTGCGGCCGTTGAGGGGGAGCTCGACGATGGCCTTGCGCTCGACGACGTTGCCGATGGTGGCGTTGGAGGTTTGCAGCTGCTCAAAGCTGCTCTCGACAAGCACGGTTTCCGCTGTCTGGCCGACTTCCATCTGGACGTCGACGGTGATGGGTGAGCCAACCTGAAGCAGGCTTCCGGTGCGCTTGGCGGTCTTGAAGCCCTGCAATTCGACGGTGATGGTGTAGCTACCAACGGGCAGAGCCGAGAACGCGTACAAGCCGGCATCGGTGGTGTTCTGCTTGTAGGAGATACCAGTGGCTTCGTTGGTGGCAGTGACCGCGGCGCCGGGGATGACGCCGCCGGAGGAGTCGGAAACGGTACCAGAGATGGCGGAGGTGCTGGTTTGTGCCATTCCCGTGGAGACCAATAGCAGAAAAATGGCCAGGAGGCCGGCTTTGTTTGGCATGATTCAATCCACTCCCTGAAGGTTAAGGTCTCTTCAGTATAGTATGAACCGCTGCCGGGACAATGAGCGGCGGAGCGCCGCCCCGAAGCAAGGTTGCCGCATGGGTCAGAAAGAAAACCGCGCCGCAATCTGGAGAATTCTGGGCGGAACGCGGGTGGAGGAGATGACGCCAAAGGCGGCGGCGGTGGAAGTCACGTTGGGATTGTTGAAGTTCACGTTATTGAAGACGTTGAAGGCTTCGCCGCGGAGCTCGATCTTCATGGTTTCCGTAATGGAGAAGGCCTTGTGGAGAGCGAAGTCGGTTTGAAAGAAGCCGGGGCCTGTAAAGATGTTGCGGCCGGCGCCATACTGGCCGACGACGGGAGCGGTGAAGAGGGCCTTTTCGGATTCCGAGAGATAGCTCACGGCGGTGCCGCCCTTGACGAGGGTGCCGATGGAGGTGGGGTCGCCGGTGAAAACCGACCTGGAGGTGGTGTTGGGGAAGGTGGTACTGAAACCGTAGCTGACGGTGAAGGGATAGCCGCTGGACCAGTCGATGATGGTGTTGGTGGTCCAGCCGCCGGCGACCCAGGAGAGCAGGCCATTGCGGAGCCAGGCTTTGTTCTTGCCGAAGGGCAGCTCATAGATGATACCCGCGCGGAACTGGTGGCGGATGTCGTAATTGCTGCGCCCGCGGTCGAGGAGGCGGTTATTGGAGTCGTGCGGGACGAGCAGGCCCTGGCCGGCGCCGTCGGTGTCGTCGCTGATATCGTCAAGGCTCTTGGCCCAGGTGTAGTTGGAGGTGACCATGAGGCCCTGCGAGAAGCGGCGGTTGAGGGAGATTTGGAGCGAGTTATAGCTGTTGTCGGTGCAAGCGCATCCGAGAGCGGCAATGGAGAACTGGGGGTTGCGGAAGTAGCTCTGGCCCAGTCCGGCGGCCACCAGACGCCCGCCAGCGACGCCGTTGAAGACGCCCACATCGACGGCGGTGATGAAGCCGCCGACATCGTTGTTGTTGAGGTTGGTGGTGATGGTGGAGGGGAGGGAAGCGCCGTAGGTGTTCAGGAGCGCGCCGACGGGGCCAGTGCGGACACCGTTCTTGGCGGCCTGGAAACTGGCGAGGAACTCAGGAGTAACCCTGGCCTGATTGACGTTCAACATGCGGAACATGTGGGTTCCCTTATTGCCGACGTAGGCGACTTCCAGGACCGTGTCGGGCAGAATCTGGCGCTGGATGCTGAAATTCCATTGGTGGACGAAGGGAGTGGTCAGGTTGGGATCGAAAAGCAGTGGCGTGGAGTTGCGGTCAGGCTGCACGACACGGAGCACCTCGGTGCCGACCACGTTGCGGGAGAGATTACTGACGAGCGTCTGGACGCCGGCGTCGCTGGCGCGCAAAGAGGCGGGGTTTGCCGCCGTGGCGCCGGAATTGGGCCGGAGAATCTCCGGCCGGGTGGTGCCGGGCTGATTCTGCTCGACGACGTTGAGGGCCCAGTTGACGAGACGGTTGTAGGCAATGCGGTAGCCGCCGCGCACGGCGGTCTGGTTGTCGCGGTTCGGTGACCAGGCGAAGCCGACCGAAGGGGCGAAGTTGTTCTTGTCCGGGTTGTACCATTTGCGGCCGGTGCCGGGGCCGGCGGGGATGAGGGCGACGTCCGCCGATGGGCTATTGAGCGGCTTGTCGTTGACAACCTGCATGCCAGACAGGTCATAGGGGACACCGTTGAACTCGTAGCGGACACCGAGGTTGAGGGTCAGTTGGCGGGTGACGCGCCAGTCATCCTGGAAGTAGAAGTTGTATTCGCGTGCGCGCTGAAGAAACTTCAACTCCTGGTCGGCGGAAGGGAATCTCTTGCCATCGGAATAAAAGGTCTTTTGAACGGTACCGACGACGCCCATGAGATCGTTGAAGAGGCTGTTGGCGCGGGTCAGATCGACACTGTTGATTCCGGCGGTGCTGACGGAGGGATCGAAAAAGACGGGGGCGTTGGCGGTGCCGAAACTGAGGCGGGGGTAGAAGTTGGTGGCGCGGCGGAACTGGTCGATGGCGTAGAAGCGGATGTTCACGCCGGTCTTGAAGGTGTTGTTGCCTTTGACGAAGGAGAAATTGTCGAGCGCCTGCCAGTTCTTGGGGGTCCGGCCGGTGCCGCCCCAGAACAGGAACGGGTCCGATTGGATATTCGAGATGATCTCGAACTTGGGGTGGGTGGGATCGAGGAAGAGGATGCTGTTCCGCGTATAGCCGAGATTGAACTCGTTGACTTTCGAGTTGCCGAGGGTGGAGGTGAAACCGGCCGAGAAGCCGATATTGCGCGACTCGCGGGTGCGGCCGGGAAAGGAATCGGGATTGGCGGGATAGCGGGGCAGGCCGCTGTTGATGTAGTCGCCGTTGAGGATGCTGGAGCCCTGACTCCAGCGGAAAAAGGCGGAATGGCCGTCGGTGAGACGGTGGTCCACCTTGGTGGTGTAGGTGTTGACAGGGGCCGCGGCGGGAGCGTTGAAGCGGAAAATACCGGTATTGAAGCCGTCGCCGCCGGAAAAGTCGTTCGGCAGATTTGTCAGATTGATCTGGGACTGCATCAACCTGTCGAGCCCGCGCTTGAGCGGATCGGCCTGGGCGAGATTGATCGTGCGGTAGCAGTTGGTGGTGACGGCGCCGCCGCAGGCGGCAACCAGGGGCTGTCCGGAGGCGTCGACGAAACGGGGAGCATTGGCCGCGCCGACCATGTAGCGGAAGATGCCGTTGCGCATGGTGGGGGTGAGCACGGTGCGGGTCTGGGTGAGGCTCTGGGCCATGCGCTGGGACTGCCAGTTGAAAAAGAAGAAGGTCTTGTCCTTGCGGATGGGGCCGCCGAGACCGGCGCCGAACTGGTTGCGGATGAGGATCTCGCGATGAATGCCGGACCGGTTATTGAACCACTCGTTCGCATTGAAGATGGTGTTGCGGTGGTATTCAAAGAGGTTGCCATGGAACTCATTGGTTCCCGAGCGGGTGACAACCTGAACCTGGGCGCCGGAATTGCGCCCGTATTCGGCCTTGGCGACGGAGGTGATGACGCGGTACTCGCTGATGGAGTCTGGGTTCATCAGGACCTGAGAGAGTTCGCCGCGCGGAATCACCGGATCGGTGATATCGACGCCGTCCAGCGTGGTGAAGATGCCGCGGCCGCGATCCCCGTTGACGGAGAAAGTGACGGTCCCGGTGGAGGAGGTGGCCTGCGAGGCATGTCCAGCAACTCCGGGGAGCAGGGCCATGAGGTGGAGGGGGTTGCGGCCATTCAGCGGGAGGTTTTCGATGGGCTTGGTGTCGAGCACGACGCCGAGGGAAGCTTCGGCCGTCTGCACTTGCACGCTATGGGCCGACACGGTTATCTGTTCGGTGATGGCGCCCGTCTCCAGTTGAATGTCGATGGTCATCGGTTCGCCGACCTGAAGCTCGTTGGCGGAACTGGTGAATTTCTTGAAGCCTTGCATGGAGACGGTAATGCGGTACTTGCCGAGTGGCATGGCGTTAAAGGCGTAGAGTCCGGACGAGTTGGTGGGCATCGTGCGAGTAAGTCCGGTGCCTTCGTGAGTCACGGTGACTTCGGCGCTGGGGACTATGGCGCCCGAGGGATCGGTGACGATACCACGAATACGCGAGGTGACGGTTTGAGCAGGCAGGATGAAGCCCGCCAGAGCGAGCAGCACAATAATTCTGGACATAGCTGGCCTCCAGCGAAAAAGCGGGCGATGGCGCGCCGGCTTCTCTTACAGAAACTTAATGAAATCTATAGGTTGACCCCAACCACGACAGCAGTATACACGCAATTCCGCGGGATGAAGAAGTATTTTTTGTGGCGGAAGGAAGTGATCGCGCAGGCACAAGGTAACTGAGAGGAACGGTGAGGATGCCGGCAGCTCATCCACCTTGACTTCCATCACCCATTCCTATATATGTCGATCACCTTGCCCTTTAGGTGGCGTGAAAGAGGAGTGCGATGAAGAAGAATCTCTGCGCGATTATCGCCTTGGCGCTGGTGCAGGCCGGGCAGTTGTTTGCTCAAGACTACCGGGGCCGCGTTGCCGGCACGGTGGTGGATTCCACGCAGGCGGTTGTTTCCGGGGCGCAGGTGCGCTTGCGGAACATCAATACAGGTGTGGAATCGGCGCGGCTAACGAACCCGAATGGACAGTACCTGTTCGACTTCGTGGATCCGGGAACGTACGAACTGGTGGCGGAGATGCAGGGGTTCGCGCGATTCGTGCAGCAGGGCGTGCAGGTGCAAACGCGCGGCGACGTGACGGTGAATCCGGTGCTGAAGATCGGGGCGGTGGCGGAAACGGTGAACGTGTCGGCGCAGACGGTGGAGGTGCAGTTCACGACGAGCACGATGTCGCTGACGGTGGACCGGAAGATGCTGACGGACCTGCCGGTGCTGGCGCGGAATCCCTTCACGCTGGTGCTGCTGGATCCGGCGGTGGTGAACCGGTACACGAGCAACCTGGCGACGAGGAATCCGTTTTATATGTGGTCATCGAGCCAGCTGGACGTGGGCGGGAGCACGACGCAGCGCAACGAGCTGCAACTCGACGGAGCGCCGCTGCAGTTGGGCTGGAAAGGCTCCTACGCGCCGCCGATGGACGCCACGCAGGAGGTGGCTGTGCAGCAGAACGCGGTGGACGCCGAGTTCGGCCATTCTGCCGGCGGGGTGCTGACGCTGTCGGTGAAGTCGGGAACGAACGATTTTCACGGGACGGCGTATTATTTCGGGCGGAATCCGGCGCTGAATGCGGTGTCGAACTCGGTGGTGCGTGCGAAGAACCTTGTGCGGAACCACATCTATGGCGGGACGCTCGGGAACCCGATTGTGAAGAACAAACTGTTCAACTTCGTCAGCTATGAGTACTGGGCGACGAAGGATCCGCGGAACGCGATCATGACGCTGCCGACGGAACTGGAGAGGCAAGGAGACTTCTCGCAGTCGCTGAACCCGGACCGGGGGTTGCGGGCGATCTTCGATCCGTGGACGACGCAGCTGACCGGCGGGGTGGCCTCGCGGATGCCGTTTGCGGGGAACCGGATTCCGGGGAGCCGGATGGACGCGCTGTCGCGGCGGTTCCTGCAAGACATCTGGCTGCCGAACAACGCCGGGGACAATATCACCGGGGTGAACAACTACAAGCAGGCCTATTTCTGGTTTCTCTACAACTGGAACTTCAACAACCGGACGGACTGGAACGTGAACGACAAATGGAAGGTGTTCGGGCGGTACTCGCGGTTCCGGACCGATCTGTCGCAGAACAATTACACGCCGAACAACAGTCCGGCGATGACGGACGATAACGGCGGGGTGATGAATTCGCGCAACATCGCGGGCGACGCGGTGTGGACGGCGAACAGCACGACGGTGGTGAACTTCCGGTTCAGCTATGCGACGCTGAACGACGATTTTGATTCGCCGAAGACGGCGGTGGGAGAGGAAGGGCTTTCGTCGTTTTGGTCGAACGGCTGGTTCAAACCTTACCTGCCGGGGATCCCGCGGGTCTATTATCCGAACCTGGTGGTGAGCGGGGTGGGATCAGCGAGCTTCGGGAAGGGCGGCTACTGGTACCAGCATCCGCAGAGCTATAACTATAGCGGGCGGATTTCGAAGACGATCGCGCGGCATTATTTGAAATGGGGAGGAGAGAGCCGGATGCTTCGAGGCTCTTCCGTGCGGCCGAACCTGATGAACCTGCGGTTCGGTCCGGCGCTGACGGCGGACACGTTCCAGGCTCCGAACACGCGGCTGCGCGGGGACGGGTGGGCGACTTTTCTGCTCGGGGCACTGGATGGGGATTCCCAGGCGCAGCATATCCCGCTGCAACAGCCCCGCACCGATTTCTACGGCTTCTACGTTCACAACGATTTCAAGGTGAACCGCAATTTCACGATCAACATGGGACTGCGGTATGAGTACGAGACAGGGATCTTCGATCCGCTGGACCGGTTGTCGCGGCCGCTGGATCTGACGGCGGCGATTCCGGACTTGCAGCGGACGCCGCCGCCGATTCCGGCCGATATCGCGGCGCTGCGGGGTCAGCCGTACCGGTTCACCGGGCCGTGGCAGTTCACCGGAGACGGCAATCCGCGGAGCATGTGGGACAGCAACAAGCGAGTGTTCATGCCGCGGATCGGTGTGGCGATCCGGCTGAGCGACCGGATGTCGCTCCGCGCGGGCTTCGCGAGGTATGTGATTCCGCCGGTGCTGACGAGCGACGTGCTGGGAGCGGCCGATTCGCGCTACGCGGGATTCGGGGCGATCACCACCGTGGCGCCCTCGCTGCAGGGCGTGCCGCAGGCGCGGTTGAACGATCCGTTTCCTGCCAATTCCAATCCGCTGATCCCGCCGGTGGCCAAGGGGCTGGCGATCTACACACGGCTGGGAAGCCAGGCGGATTGGAACCAGCGCGACCTGCGGACGGGGGTGAATGACCGTATCAATGTTTCGTTCCAGCGGCAGCTGCCGCACCTGATCCACGCCGACATCACCTATTTCGCCAACGTCGGCAGTGACCTGCCGTTCAACCAGCGGATGAACCTGGTGGATCCCAACCTGATCTATACCCACAAGGCGCTGCTGGACCAGGCGGTGCCGAATCCGTTTTTCGGGTATCTGACGCCGGAGAGATTCCCAGGGCAGCTGCGTAACATACGGACGGTGACGCGCGGGAGCCTGTTGAGCCCGCACCCGCACTACCTGGCGCTGACACAGTTCAACACGGCCGGGGTCAGCAACCGCTACCACGCGCTGCAAATGAAGCTGCAACGGAATTTCAACAGTGGATTGATGTTCCTGGTCTCGTACAACTTCAACCGGGAAAGAAGCTCCACGTTCTTCAACGACATTGATGAGTTCGCGCAGTTGTTCACCTACATCCAAAGCAACAACCCGCGGCACCGGATCGCGTCAGCGGCGGTGTATGAGGTGCCGTTCGGCAAGGGGAGGCGTTTCGCGGCCGATATGCATCCGGTGGCAAACGCGGTGCTGGGCGGCTGGTCCATGAGCGGCCTGCTGTTCTACAACTCGGGAGCGTATTTGCGCTTCCCGACGCAGATCGGGCCGCAGGAGACGCCCACCATCTACCGCGACCGGGCGCAGTGGTTCGATCTCACGGGCTTCAACCGGCAGCCGGCTTACACGCCTCGTTCCAATCCCTGGCAATATCCGAACCTGACGGGGCCGAGGAACTGGAATATGGATACGACGCTGTCGAAGTTCTTCGACCTGACGGAGCGAGTGCGGTTTGAGTTGCGGCTGGAGGCGTACAATCTGACGAACAGCTTTGTGCCCAACGACCCGTCGACGGCTTTTACGGCGGCGACGTTCGGGCGGACGACGAATCAGATCAATCGAGGCCGGGAGTTTCAATATACGGCGCGGTTCCACTTTTAGAGCAGGAAGAGTGGTCAGGACTGGATCGCCCGCGCAGGCGCGCGATCCAGCTGCTCCTTCCGCGGCATGGCAGGAGGGCCTGGCATAAGGGGTGGCGACCGTTTGCATTACCCGATGCGGTCACTGTTTGCGCTTTTTTGAAGGAGCCGGAGAGACCTTCCTTTTCATCAATCAAATACGAGATCGTATCGCGTCTCTATGTCGGGGCCGAGCGGTCCCGGCCGGCCTTTCCCTTGGAGCAGCGGCAGTGTTACGCGCTGACCCCGTTCTTTTCGGGGAATCGCTAAGGGTGAATCCAGGCAATGACTGGGCGAGGCGGAAGCTCAAGGACCTGAGCCAACGATGGAAGCGGCGGATGCTGGGGATTTGGCGAAGTCAGCCGAGGGGATTTACCGAAACGGCAAGCTAGAGTGCAGACGAGGCTCGGTTTCGGGAGTGCAGAGTTCACAGCAGGGCGCGGGTGAGGGCGCTGTCGAGAGCTTCTTTGCTCATGGTGGTGGAAATGAAGAGTTCCTGGCGGGCGCCGGAGGCGAGGGCGATGGCTTTCCAGCCGTTTTGAGTCGGGACGGTGAGGCGGATTTTGAGGCCGCCCTTGGCGTCGCGGACGCGGCGGATGACGCCGGGGATGATGGAGCGGATTTCCGGGTTCTGGGCGATGAGGCGCTCCAGGGCGGGGCGGAGGCCGTCGATGATGCTGTGCTCGATCTTGAGTTTGCCTTGCGAGGCGCGGAGTTTCATGAGTGCTCCCAACCGTGCTCGCCGACCAGGGGGACGAAGCGGCAGTGGGTCACGATTTTGGTGTGGAACCGGTCGCCTTTTCTTTCGACAAGTTCGAGGGCTTGCTCCTTTCGGCCGCCGACGGGGATGACGAGGCGGCCGCCGTCCTTGAGCTGGTTGAGCAAAGCGGGAGGGACGGAAGGGGCGGCGGCGGCGACGGAGATGGCGTCGTAGGGGGCTTCGGCGGGCCAGCCCTGGCTGCCGTCGGCGACGATGATTTCGACGTTGGAAGCGCAGCCAGCGTGCTTCAGGTTTTCGCGGGCTTGTTCGGCGAGCTCGGGAATGATTTCGAGCGCGATGACGCGGGCGGCAAGGCGGGCGAGCACGGCGGCATGATAGCCGCTGCCGGCGCCGACTTCAAGGAGTTTTTCGTGGCCTTTGAGTTCCAGGCACTGGACCATGGTGGCGGTCATGTACGGCTGGGAAAGAGTCTGGCCATAGCCGATGGGGAGCGGGTCATCGCCATAGCAGACGTCACGATCCCGGCGGTCGACGAACATCTCGCGGGGGATTTCCGACATCGCCGTGAGCAGACGCTTGTCATGAATGCCCCGCGAGGCCAGCTGCGTCTTGACCATGTGCAGGCGCTTGGCATCCAAGCCGGTCACTTGAATCTCTTCCGGTACTGGAAATCGATACCGAAGATGCCGTTGTCATCGCGGACGGCGATCATCGAATAGTCGCGCGAGAAATCCCACTGGAGGCGGACGATTTGCTGCTGTGTGCGGTTGAGGCTGGTGATGTAGGTCATGGTGATGTCGCGCGTGAGCTGCTGCTCAATGGTGAGGCGGGCTTGCGGGGTGTTGGTAACGCCGGTGAGGTCGGGATCGATCTTGAGGCGGCTGACGCCGAAGAAGCGCTGGAGGCGTCCGCTTAGGGGAGCGGCGACGGCTTGGCCGAGGAGGGAGTTGCTGCCGGACTGGAGGAAACTTTGGTTTTGGGAGACGGAGCCGGCGACGGAGGTGCCGGGTGCGCGGCCGACGGTGAGCAGGGCAACGATTTCGGCGGACTGTAGCGGCGGATCGGAGCGGTAGCTGACGTTGAGCTTGCCGACAGGACCGGAGAAGTTGATGGTGACGGTGATGCCGCGGACGCGTGTTTCGACGTCGAGGTTGAGGACGGGCTCAACCTTGACGGGGTTGAAGAAGCTGATGTCGCCCTGGGTGATGTTGTAGCGGTTGCCGAAGAATTGGATCTCACCCTGGTTGACGGAGACGCGGCCGAGCAGGACGGGACGCTCGGGGGTACCGCGGAGGCGGAGGTCGGCCTCGGGCTGGATGTCGCGGGTGAGGGAGGTTTGCAGTTCAGCGTCGGTGGAGGTTTCGATGCGGACGTCAAGCTGCATGTTGCGGAGAAACTCGTTGGGCGGGACGGGGGGGCCGGCGGCTCCGGTTTCGGCGAGGAGGCTGCCGAGGTCGGTTTTCGGAGTGATGCCCATCTTGGTGACGGTAACGCCGCCGCTGAGCATGCTTTGGGCAGCGGTGCCGGTGAGGTTGAGGCTGGCGTCGAAGGTGGTGGAGACGGCTTCCGGATAGCGGACGCGGACACGCTGGGCGTTGGCCTGAAGGCGATAGACGAGTTGATCGCCGCCGAATCCGATGAAGCCGCTGAGCTTGAGATCGCCGCCGCCGGTTTGGGCGGTGAAGTTGTCGAGCGAGGCGCGGCTGCGGTCAAAGAGGATGACGCCGTTGGCCTTCTCGAGGCCGTTGGGAACTCCGCGGAGATAGAAGGAGGCGTCTTTGAGTTCGAGGCGGCCGTTGACTTGCGGGCGTTCGAGCGAGCCGCGGATGGTGGCGTCCAGAGTGGACTTGCCGGTGGCGAGCAGGTCGGGTTCCAGGGTGGCGAGAGCGGGCAGTTCGAGACCGCCCTTTAGTTGGAGGTTCCAGGTGCTGCGGGCGCGGAAGGCGACAGTGCCCGAGGCCTCCAGGTCCGTCCCTTCGCCGATGATGTGAGCGGACTGGACGTGAAGGCCGCGCGAATCGATGTGGGCGACGAGAGGATCGCGATTGCGGAGGAGGACTCTTTTGCCGTTGGCCGGAGCGGTGGAAGGTTCAATCTCGAGGGTAGTGATCTTGGCCGCCGCCGTCCAGCGATCAGGCTGGAGCACCGGGCCGGAGAAGCCGATCTCACCGTCGAGCACCGCCTTGGCGGGCAGCGGCCTGCCGGGGACGCCCATGATGCCGAGGTCCTGGAGGGCATCCAAAGTGAGGCGGGAGACGCGGACCTGGCCGAGACCGTAGCCGGTGCGGCTGCCAAGGCTCCATTCGGCGCTGCCATGGACGGAGGAGCCGATGAGGCTGCCATCGAGCGAAAAATTGGCGACGGTTCCCGACGTGGAGGCCACCAGCAGGAGACCGCCCGCGGGCCGCCCGGAAACGTTGAGGTCTGCAAGCTCCAGGCGTCCGCCGACGGAGGCAAGCTGCGGCTGTCCGTTGACGATACGCGCGGCGCCGGCGAGGCGTCCGGTGATGCGGCCGCTGAGCTGCTTGGGAACGTCGAGCAGGGCGAAACTGCGCAGAGTCAGGCCGGCGGTGGAGGCGGAAAACTGAGCCTGGGAGTTTTGCCATCCCTCACCGGGACGCTCGAGAGAGCCGGAAAGATCCAAGACGGATGCGCCGTCCCGGAGCTTTCCGTTAAGCAGTTCGATGCGGTGGGAAGAGAAGCGCAGGTCCGCGTCGGCGGATTCAAACGGCTCTCCCCAGAACTCGGGAGCCGAGAGAGCGATGCGGCCTTGACCGCGTGGGCCGCCCCAGGTGCCTTCCAGGTTTGCACGCACGGTCATCTTGCCTTTGAGAGGATAGTCGAGCCGGTTTTCGTTGAGCGCTGCGTCGAGGGCGGCGGCTTCCAGGGAAAGATTGGCGGCGAGCCGGCTGGACTCGACGGGACGCCAGTTTTCCAGAGCGAGTTCGAGATTGCCGGCGCCGCGGAGGGAATCCTGGCTGAATTCGGCTGAGGAGAGGATGAGGAGGGAAGGGGAGGCGTCGACGACGGCTTTGAAGTGGCGCAGGGCACGATCGTCAAAGCGCAAGGGGCCGGCTTCGACCTGGCCTTTCAGGTGAGGCTCGCTCCAGGTTCCGGTGAGCTTGCCTTGGAAGCGGGCGGTTCCTTTTTCCAAGCGCAGGGGCAGCGGGGCGGGGGCCTGTTCGGAGGCCAGGGCGAGGGCGGGGAGAAGATCGTCGAGGTTGGAGGAGAACAGGCCAAAGGTAATGCCGCCGTCAAGGGAGCCGGAGAAGTGCACCCTGGTATGAGGCAGTTGGATGGCCGATTCGGCGAAGCGCATCTCGCCGCGGCGGGTGTCGTAGTCCATGGCGAGCCTGCCGCCGACAGAGACGCCATCGGAGGAGGGTTCGAGTGTGAGATCCGTGGTCACCTGCCAGCCTTGGGCGGCGGCAGCCCCCCAAGCGCCTTCCACGGAAACGGGACCGGAGACGATCGCTGACCATGCGAGATTGGTTCCCGCGCGGGCCTGGTTGAGTTTGTCGAGAGCAAAGCCGGCGGCCTCGCCGGAGAGGCTGATGGTGGACCAGTCGCGAATGGAGGCCTGGCCGGAGAAGGCTCCGCCGAGCAGCTGAGCCTCAAAGTTGTCGACCTTCAGTTCATCGGCAGTGGCGGACCAGTGGGCGCCGAGAGAGGCGTCGCGGATGTCGACGCCGTACTGGCGGTAGGCGAGTCCGGATGCGGTAGCATCGCCGCGTGCATTCCACTGCGTGCCTTTGAACTCGAGGCGGCCGTTCCAGGCGGCGTTGCCTTGGGGGAGGATGGGAAGCGGGAGGCGGGCGATGAGTTCGGGGACCGACTGGCGGCCACGGAACTGGAAGTTGCCCGAGGGTGGATCGGAAAAGGCGACTTCGCCGGCGCCGGAAACGGAAGAGCCGTTTGCCGACAGCTCCAGCTTGGAGACAGCGAGGCGATCCTGGGTGAGACGGAAGGCGAGCCCGGCATCGGCGGCGAGCGGAAGGCGGAGCGGCTGGCGGAGCTCGGTTCCAGCGCTGCGGAATTCGCCGCTATAGGCGCGGGCAGGGCGGTCAAAGTCGAGGCGGATCTCGAGGCCGCGGCCGGAGGCATCGACGGGCCAGCGGCTATCGCGATAGCCGACGCTGCTGTTGCTGACGCGGTACTCGCCGACGGAAAGGTCGAGAAAGCGCTGTAAAGGCTTCTTGGGATCGCGCGGGGTTTTCGGCTCCGGGATGTTGGTTCTTCCGTTCTTGTCGACGGTGACGGAGAGTTCGCAGGCGCGGAGCTGAAGGAAGGCGATCTCGATCTTCCGTTGGAGGCCGGAGACGATCTTCAGGCCGGCCGAGATGTGTGCGGCACGAAACAGCGGCGGCTGATCGGGGCTCTCGAGTCCGTGAATGACAAGGCGGTCGAGATCGGCGCGCAGCGCGCGCCAGTCGAAGTGAAACGCGGCAAGTTCGACACGGCCGCCGGTTGCGTTCTCGATTTCGAGCACGATTCTCTGGCGGACCTTTTCTCGCAGCCAGTCCGACTGCAGGAGCCAGAGGGCGGCGGCGCCGGCGAGGAAAACGGCCGCGAGCAGTACGGCGCCGGTGCGCAGCCAGAAGCGGGCGCGGCGGGTCATTGAATAGCCTCCTCGACAAAGCGGACGCGCGTCTGGCGGCGGGACTGGTTGAGCCACTGGTTGAGGGCCTGATCGGTGCGCTCGGCGACAAGGATGCTTTCCACTTCCTCGGCGGCGTCCTCGAGAGCGGGCGGCGGGGAGTTGTTGCGGCGCTCCCAACCGGGCACGAATTGTTCGCGGTAGTAGATTTCAATTTCGCCATCCCCGACGGCGACGCCGGGGCGGAAACGGAGCTCGATGAACCGGAGCGTGCCGAGCTGAAGGATGAGGTGACGGCGGAGGATACTCTCGGTGATTCCGTAGGAGGCGAGTGTGCGGAGAAAGGAGTCCTCATCGGGAAAGCGTTCCTTGCGGATTTCGGCGAGGAGGGGTTCGGCCTGTTCGTGGCCGGGCAGCACGTAACCGCTGAACTCCATTTCCTGACGGAGGAGAGTCTGCTCGATCATGCGGTCGGCGGCGCGGCGGCGGGCGAGAGGGCCGAGATCGAGCGGTTCCTGATTGAGGAAGGCGGTAACGCGGACCTGCTCCTCGACGGCGCTTTGCGTAATGACGGTACGGCCCATGGTCACGGCGACACGGTCGATGATTTCCGCGGAAGCGGGAAGCATCGCGAGGACGAGCAGGGAGCCGATGGGGGTTGCGCGCCTCATATTAAAAAGTCTGCCCCAACGAGAAGTGAAATTGGAAGCGGTTGATGCGCTGGGTGACCAGCTGCGGCAGGCCCGTTTCCCCTGGGCCTGGCGTTTTGAAGAAGGAGAACTCGGGGGAGTTGGGACTGAAGGAGAGGTCGATGCGGAAGGGCCCGACCGGGGTTTTGTAGCGGATGCCGAACCCGGCCGAGTGGACCATGTAGTTGAAGTCCTGCAAGTCGCGTTGGGTGGGGCGTAGGCTAAGCTCGCGGAAGCGGGTGTAGACGTTGCCGGCGTCGTGGAACAGCACGGCGCCGATGGCTTCGCCGAGCAGCGGGAAGCGGAGCTCGAGATTGTTCATGAGGAGGCCGCTGCCACCGAGCGGGAAGCCGGTGGTGAGGTCGCGGGGGCCGGCCTGGTTGTCGGGGAAGGCCCTGTGGGTTGCGGCGCCGCCGGAGAAGAAGCGCTCGGGGAGGGGGACGGCGTCAGGCCCGCCGGCGCGGAAATTGTGGAGCCAGCCGATGGTGATGCTGCGGGCGAAAATCATGTCGCCGAAGACCTGATGATAGGAAGAGTTGCGGGCGAGAATGCGGATGAAGTCGGCTTCCGAGAGAAAGGCTTTGGAAGCGAGTCCGGCGTCGAAGCTGTTGTAGTAGCCCTTGTGGGAATCGATGGGATCGTCACGGCGGTCCATGATGAAAGTGGCGGAGGCGATGCCGACGCGGACGGGGCGGGAAAAGATGGGGATCAGGGATTCATCGATGGCGAGATTGCGGACGGTGTTGCGGCGATAGGTGAAGCGTGACTGGAGGGTGTTGGCGCGGGAGAGGCGCTGGCTGAGCTGAACGGCGCCCTCCTGGCGGCGGCCTTCAAAGGTGCGGATGTCGCGGCTGATGTCGTAGAGGAGGCTGCCGGTAAGGGAAAGATCGTCGCGGCCCTTGAACTGCGGGGCGAGATAGGTGAACAGGCCGCGTTGCTGAATGTTGGAAACGCGGGTCTGGATGCTGGCGGTATGCCCAATGCCGAAGAGGTTGGCGCGGCTGACGCCCAAGCTGACGCGGGGGCTGAAGCCGGGCTCGCCGGCCGGAGCGTCGAAGTTGGGAGTGCCCGCGCCGATGCGCGCGATTTCGGCGCCGAGGCCGAAGTTGAGAGAGTATTTGCGGGCCTCTTCAAACTGGTACAGGACATATTTGGATTCTTCCCGGCCGTCGGGGTTTTGCAGGGCCATGTCGACGCGGGCAAAGACGCCGAGGTCATAGAGGCGGCGCTGGCTTTCAATGAGGCGGGACTGGGAGAGCGGCTCACCGGGGCCAAGCTGGATGCGCTCGGCGACCATGCCGGGATTGGAGGCGAGCAGGCCGCCGGTGAGCACGCCGCGGACATAGCTCTGGCTGCCTTCGGTGATTTCATAATGGATGGCCTTGCGATGCGGGCCGGCATCGGTGACGGTGAAATCGAAAGCGGCATCGGGGTTGCCGCGGTTGTAGAAGAAGTTGAGCACGGCGTCGCGATCGGTGGCGAGGTTGGCCTGGCTGTAGGGCTGACCCGGGATGGAACTGAGGAGAGGTTCGATGCGCTCCAGGCTTGCATCGCTGAGTCCGATGATTTCCAGGGATTCGACCAGCGTCTGCGGCCCTTCCTCAATGGCCACGGTAACACCCAGCTGATCGGCCTCGCCTTCGTAGTTTTCGATGGTCTGGGTGTTGATGTTCACTTCCAGGAATCCGTTGGAGGTGTAGAGCTCGCGGATGCCGGCGACATCGGAAGCGAGCATCTGTTCGCTGAAGCGGCCGCGGCGGAAACGGATTCTGGTTGCCGGCAGCACATTCATGCGCTCGCGGATGGTTTCTTCCTGGAAGTACTGGTTGCCGGTGATCTCGAGGTGTGCCAGTTTGTAGCGTTCCCCGCGGTCCACTTTATAGACGACAGACTGGCGGCCGGCCTCAAGCGAGGCGGTGTCGAAGCTGACTTTGGCGCGAAAGTAGCCTTGGGACTGGAAGTATTCGGTGAGGTTGCGCATCCCCTCGACAAGCAGATCGCGGTCGGCGGATTGTTCGAGGAAAACGGGAACGAGGCGGCGTAGCTGGCCACGGGAGACCTTGGCTCCGGTAACCTCGATTTCCACTTTCGGGCCGGGTTCGATTTCCAGCACGGGTTGGGCGACGCTCTCGCGCGGCTTATAGTCGAGTTCCTTGAGCGTGACGCGGTTGAGCAGATGGTCGCGCCTGCTGTAGTAGGTTCGTATGTGATCGAGCCCCTGCTGGACGCGGGTTTCGGTGACAGGCTTGTAGCCGAGCAGCCCCCACAGGCGCTTCCACTTGGAGGCGTTGACGACGCGGTCGAACTCCCTTTGGGGGACGCCACCGATGACGGGTTCGGTGAGGCGGGAGCGCGGGCCGGGGTCGATCTCAAAATCGACGTGGACCTGGAAGGTGCCGGGATCGTACTCGGTCCGGGGGTTGAGCCGGGCCTCATAGTAGCCGTTGTCTTGCAGCCGCTGGCGGAGATTCTCGACGGCCTGCTGGAGATCCTCGGCGTGAAACTCGGTACCGAGTTCGAGCTTCGCGGCGCTGATGAGCTGGCCGCGGTTGGGCGGCTCAGGAACGCCATCGACGCTGACACGGCCGACGAACCAGGTGGCGGTGGTGAGGAAACGCAGTGCGACACCGCCTTGGTCCCTGGAAGCATCCACGCTGATTGCCTGATAGCGGCCGGTGGCGTAGAGGCGCTCAATGGCGTAGCGCAGGGTTTCCAGATCGAGCATATCGCCGGCTTGCATGGGAACAATGTTGGCCAGCTCGGCGGTGGGTAGCGGCTGTGCGGCAGGTTCGAAGAGGACTCGAGTGACGGGCAAGCCCTGGTAGTCCCTGGCCTCGGCGCGGGCAATGGCCGGCAGAGTGAGAAGGAGCAGCGCAAGAAACGCACCAACACGCATTCCGGCCGAAGTCACTTACATGTCATGATAACAACACCGTGATGGGGTGAATCAGAGGCGTTCGAGTTCGGCGGTGGCGCGGAGGTTGGCGACGCCGGCGGTGTAACGTGTGTCGGTGACGGAGAAAGCGACGGCATCCTCCAGCCAGTCGTGCCAGACACCGTCCGGGTCATGGGAGGCGGCGGTGAGCGTATACTGCTGCGGGCAGAGCCCGCAGGGGAAGCGGAAAGTGACGGCAATTCGGGCGCCGCCTTCCACGGGACCCAGCTTCAGGCGCTCCAATTCGGTGTTGGTGCCGAAGACTTCAAAGCCGATGCGGGTCCGGATCATGATGCCGACAACGGGATCCTCGACAGGCTGAGTGAACTTTACGCCGACGCGAACGGCGACGGGTTCGCCGGATTGCCACTGGACAGTGGCGTTGCCGCCGGCGTCGAGAGTTTCCAGGGAGACGATTTCTGCGCGGCCGTCGCCACGGCGCATGGAAGGGGCAAGCGGTTCGCTGATAGAGGCGGCCCATTGGCGGAGCTGTGAGTTGACGTGGCGGTTGTAGGCATCCAGGGTTATGCGGGGATCGCCCCTGGTTTCCAAACGGCCGCCATTGAGCCACCAGACCTCGTCGCAGAGGCTTGCGAGGAGGTTCTGGTCATGGGAAATGATGAGAATGGAAGCGCCGTGGCGGCGGAGGCGCTCGATACCGATGGAGGAGCGGGCGCGGACGACGGCGTCCTGAAGGGCGAGGGGATGCTCGAGCACGAGCGTAGCGGCGGGCGCCAGGTTGAGCGGATCGGCGGGGCCCACCAGCCGCGCCGGCGGGGCGGCGCGCACTTCCCCTGTGGAGGGCCGGAGAGCGCCAGCAGCCAGGCGGGCGAGCGCGGAGAGGGCATCCGGCTGATCCCCGATGACACCGATGATGGTACCGTCTGGGACTTCCGCGCGGACCGGTTCCAGCGGAGCCAGGGCCGCGTCACGAAACTGGATGCTCATCAACGCTAGAATAACGGGTTCATGGTGAATTGTCTGCGTCTGCTGACGCCCGCCCTGCTGGCGATGCTTTGGGGCTGTTCGTCACCGGAGAGCAGTCTGCAGCGGCAGTTCAGCAAGACCAACACGGGACGATTGCAGTTGCCGGCCGGGACGATGGAAATTAGCGAGCCGCTGTTCGTGCCGGTGGGGGCCACGGATCTGGAGATTACCGGTGACAACACGGTGCTGCGGGCCTCGGCGGAGTTTCAGGGGCGCGCGATGATCATGATCCGCAGCGCGCGGAAGGTGCGGCTGCATGGTTTCTCGATCGAGGGGAACCGGGCCACTTTTTCCAAGGTGACCGAGATTCCGCCGGCGGAGGCCCCGTTTGTCACGCACTTTCAGGGCAACGGCATCATCGCCGATGATGTGGACGGGCTGGAAATGAGCAACATCCAGCTTCGCGAGATTCCGGGATTCGCGGTTCTGGTGAGTGCATCGCAGAACGTGACGATTGAAAAGGTCACGGTGGAGGATAGCGGCTCCTCCAACAGCAAGTCGCGGAACAACACCTCCGGGGGGATTCTGCTGGAGGAGGGCGTGCAGAACTTCACGGTTCGGGACTGCACGCTGCGGAAGGTCCTGGGGAACGGGATCTGGACCCATTCCACCTACCGGTCACCACGCAATTACACGGGACAGATCACGGGGAACCGGTTTGAGATGATCGGCCGCGATGCGATTCAGGTGGGACATGCGAACCGGATCCGGGTGGAGAACAATACAGGACACATGATCGGGTATCCGGAAAAGACAGTGGACGTGGAGGGCGGAGGCATCCCGGTGGGGATAGATACGGCGGGCAAGGTGGACGAGTCGGTTTATGCGCGGAACCGGTTTGAGGAGATCAATGGGAAGTGCATCGACCTGGACGGGTTTCATGACGGAGAAGTGGCCGAGAACGTCTGCATCAACCGGGGCGCGGCGGCCGACTATCCGCAGGGCCACTTCGCGGTGGTCTTCAACAACACCAACCAGGAGATGCAGTCGCAGAACATTACCGTTCGGGACAATGTCTTTGACGGGACGAAGTTCGGCGGGATCTTCGTGATCGGCTCCGGCCACAGGATCACGGGGAACAAGCTGACCAATATCAACCGCGCGAAATGCAACGAATCGGCGGCCACCTATGGCTGCAAGCACTTCGAGAAGGAGCCGGATCTGATGCAGGCGGGGATCTATCTGGGCCTGCGGGCCGAAAGGCATCATCCGGCGAACAACACCCTGATCGAGGGCAACCAGGTTTCCGGGCATAAAATGAGGGAGCGCTGCGTGATGGCGGCGCGCGATCCATCGGTCCACAGCAACACGATCCGCAACAATGTCTGCACCGACGCACCCTGAAGCTCCCTTGCCCGGCGCCATCGCCGAGCGCATGCGCGAGGACTGGAACCGCCGCGCGCGGGAAGACGCGGGCTACTACGTGGCGTTCGGGCGGCGGAAGCAGTCGCGGGAGGAGTTTTTCGCCACCGCGCATGACCAGGTGCGCGGGTTTGAACGCGAGCTGAAGAGGCTGCCGGAGGCGGCGCCGCAGTCACGCCGAGCGCTGGAGATCGGGTGCGGGCCGGGGCGGTTGATGCTGCCGCTGAGCCGGCACTTCGGGGAGATTCACGGGGTGGATATCTCGGAGGAGATGATCGAGCTGGCGCGGCGGAATCTGGCAGCGGTTCGGAATGCGCATCCGCGGCATGCGCCGAACTCGAACCTGGAGGCGTTCGCGAGCGATTCGTTCGACTTTGTGTACTCCTACGCGGTGTTCCAACACATCCCGGACCGCGAGGTGGTGACCGGCTATTTGAAGGAGGCGCAGAGGGTGCTTAAGCCGGGCGGGATCTTGCGGTGCCAGATCAACGGGCTGCCGGAGCAGGCGCCACAGTACGATACCTGGAGCGGGGTTCGCATTTCTTATCGCGATGTTCGGGCTTTCGCGCGGGAGCAGGGTTTGGAGTTGCTGGCGCTGGAGGGGATTGAGACGCAGTACATGTGGGCCACGTTCCGCAAGCCGGCGGCGGCGGTGGAGCGGGCGGGCTCGGTTCGGGTGAGGCGGATTACCAACGCGCACTCTTCGGAGCCGGCGGCGCCGGCGCGGGGCAGGTTCGCGGCGCTTTCCTTATGGGTGGACGGGCTGCCGGAGGCCGCGGATTTGAATCGCCTGGAAGTGACGATTGGCGGCAAGCCGGCCTATGCATCGTACCTGGGGCAGCCCGAACACGACGGTTTGCAGCAGCTGAATGTCTATGTGCCGGGGGGGCTGGAGGCGGGGCTGCAGCCGGTTGAGGTGGAAGTGAATGGGGAGGCGGCTGCGTCGTCGTTTGTGCGGCTGATTCCGCCACCGCCGGCGGTTCCGCGGGTGGTGTCGCTGACCGATGGAATTGACCTGCTGTCGGGGAATCGCATCGTGACGGGATCGGTTAAGATAAGCCTGGAGGAGGTTTACGAGCCCGGGCAATTGCGGCTGCGGATAGGGAAGGCGGAGGTGGAGGTTTTTGAAAGCTTTTGCACGGATCCGCGCGTACCGTCGTGGGAGGTGAATTTCGAGGTGCCTGAGGGTGTAGAAAAGGGGGAGACGGATGTGAGGGTGGAGTTGGGGGGCCGTTTTCTAGGGACGTATCCTGTTGAAGTGTTAGGGTGAGCGGCAACTTAATGTACGGTATATAGATATAATTCTTGACGAGACACTACATATTGGGGCATGATGACGTCTGACCCCACTTCCTCGGAAGGTTCACTCACTATGGGACAGTTAACTGTAGACCTCAGCGCACGCGCGCAAGAACTAAAACGCTCCCTGCCTAGAGAGCAGCGCACAGGAATCGCATTTCCCCGGTTTTTCACCGCCAAGCTGGAAGCCGGCAAGACCCCTTACGACGAGATCCAATGGGAACTCCGAACCGCCTCGATCGGCAATGACAAAGGCGCAGTCTTATTCGAACAGCGCGACGTGGAAGTGCCGGCCAGCTGGTCGCAGACGGCCACCAATATCGTGGCCAGCAAGTATTTTCATGGCAAGATCGGTTCGCCGGAGCGCGAGCGCAGCGTGGCGCAGCTGGTGCACCGTGTAGTGGACACGATCGCCGATTGGGGCATCGCGGGCAATTATTTCCGCACCGGAGAGGATGGAGAGAATTTCCGGAATGAGCTGGCGCACCTGATGCTGACGCAGAAGGCCTGCTTCAATTCGCCGGTCTGGTTCAACGTGGGGGTGAAGCAGGAATCGCGCGGGTACGGCTTTTATTATGATGAGGCCGCCCAACAGGTGAAGAGGCTGGAGAAGGACGTGGACCGGCCGCAGTGTTCGGCCTGCTTCATCAATTCCGTGCGCGACAACCTGGAATCGATCCTCGAGCTGGCCAAGACCGAAGGGATGCTGTTCAAGTTCGGTTCAGGAACGGGGACGAACCTGTCGTCGCTGCGGGAAGAGGATGCGATTCTGTCGGGCGGCGGGCGCGCCTCCGGACCGCTGTCCTTTATGAAGGGCTTCGACGCCTTTGCCGGTGTCATCAAGAGCGGCGGCAAGACGCGCCGCGCGGCGAAGATGGTGATTCTAAATGCCGAGCACCCGGATGTCGAGAAGTTCATCTGGTGCAAGGCGAAGGAAGAAAAGAAGGCGCACACGCTGGTGGATGCCGGCTACGACTCCTCGCTCGACGGCGAAGCCTATTCGTCCGTCTTCTTTCAGAACGCCAACAACTCCGTCCGCGCCACGGACGAGTTCATGCAGGCCGTGGTGGAGGACCGGGACTGGTGGACCAAGTCGGTGTTCAATTCGCAGCCGATTAACCGCTATCGCGCGCGCGACCTGATGAAGCAGATCGCCGAGGCGACGCACCAGTGCGGCGACCCGGGCATGCAGTTCGACACGACCGTGAACCGCTGGCACACTTCGAAGAACACGGACCGCATCAATGCTTCAAACCCTTGTTCGGAGTATATGTTTCTGGACGATTCGGCGTGCAACCTGGCGTCGTTCAACCTGATGAAGTTTGTCGGGCCGGATGGGCAGTTCGACGTCGTGGCGTACCGGCACGCGGTGGATACGCTCATCGTGGCGATGGAGATCATCGTCGAGAACGCCAGCTATCCCACCGACAGGATCGCCCGGAATTCGCGCGACTTCCGCCCGTTGGGCCTCGGCTATGCGAATCTCGGCGCGCTGCTGATGAGCCAGGGCATGGGCTATGACTCCGATGAAGGGCGCAACGTGGCGGCGGCGATTACGGCGGTGCTGTGCGGGCAGAGCTACCTGACCAGCGCGCGCATCGCCGAAGGGACCGGTCCGTTCCCCGGTTACGCCGTCAACGAGGAGCCGTTCCTCGAAGTCATCCGCATGCACCGCGATTCGGTGCCGAACATCGATTCCCGCAAGGTGCCGCCGGCGCTGTTTGAAGCGGCCAAGCGCTGCTGGGGCGACGCCTACCAGAAGGGGCGCATCCATGGTTTTAGGAATGCGCAGGCGACGGTGATCGCGCCGACAGGCACGATCGGGTTCATGATGGATTGCGACACCACCGGGATCGAGCCGGACCTGGCGCTCGTCAAATACAAGAAGCTGGTCGGCGGCGGCGTCATCAAGATCGTGAACAACACGGTTCCGCAGGCGCTGATCAAGCTGGGCTACACGCCGGAGCAGGTGGAGAAGATCGTTTCGCACATCGATTCCACGGGCACGATTGAAGGCGCCCCGGGCATCAAAGATGAGCATCTGACGGTGTTTGATTGCAGCTTCCGCCCGCAGAACGGGACGCGCTTCATCCACCACATGGGCCACGTGCGGATGATGGCCGCCACGCAGCCGTTCATTTCCGGGGCGATCTCAAAGACGATCAACATGCCGGAAGAGTCGACGGTGGAAGAGATCATGAATGCCTACATCGAAAGCTGGCGGCTGGGGTTGAAGGCGGTGGCGATCTACCGCGACGGCTCCAAGCGCGTGCAGCCGCTGAGCTCGGGCACGGGCAAGGGCGAGAAGAAGGCGGTTGCGGCGCCGGCTCCGGCGGTGACCGAGAAGATCGTCTACCGGCCGGTGCGGCGGAAGCTGCCCGATGAGCGGCAGTCGATCACGCATAAGTTTTCGATCGCCGGGCACGAAGGCTATTTCACGGTGGGCCTGTTCGACGACGGCACGCCGGGCGAGTTGTTCATCACGATGGCGAAGGAAGGCTCGACGATTTCCGGGCTGATGGACAGCTTCGCGACGGCGATCAGCTACGGGTTGCAGTACGGGGTTCCGCTGAAGTTCTACGTGGACAAGTTCTCGCACGTGCGGTTTGAGCCGAGCGGCTGGACGGGATCGAAGCTGATCCCCTACGCCAAGTCGATCATGGATTACATCTTCCGGTGGCTCGGGGCGCGGTTCCTGGGGCCGGAGTATGCGCTGGGCGAAGCCGGCGACAACAAGGCGGTGTTGCAGCCGACCGAGCCGGAGCCGCAGCAGTCGCTGCCGTTCTCGCCGGTAGTTGCCGATGCGCCGCTGTGTTCGGAGTGCGGTTCGACGATGACGCGGAACGGCAGCTGCTACAAGTGCGGGAATTGCGGTTCGACGAGCGGGTGCAGTTAGGGCCCGGCGGGCAAGCCAGGTATTCGCTAAATCTGAAGCGTAATGCCAGCGGTTGACAGGTACGCTCGTGAAGGGCACCCTTCGATCGAGGAATTGATCGAGCAGCAACGCGTTGTGTTCCCCCGCGACCCTCGGCACCTGCTAGGGGAGGTCCTGCTACATCTGGAACCGGACGCTCGAGAAGCATGCCTCGCTGCCGCACGATGAGAGCGGCAAGCCGCTGGATCAGAAGAAATCGACACCGGAGAATGCGGCCCGCTATGCGGCGGCCGCAGGTGAAGCTGGATGACGGAAGCTCGTGGGCGCTTGGCTGGCAGATCCGCCACACGCCGCGCGGCGACGTGATTCAACATTACGGCAACAACAAGGGTTTTCACGCGGCGCGATCGCTTTTCTTCCGCGCCAGTCGGGTTTGATCGTGATGACGAACGGGGAGCAGGGATGGAAGTTGCTGGGGAGATGAGGCTATACGAGCTGTTTCAGGGGATCCTGAGGGGTTAGAGGCGGATTCCTGTGGACAAGCCACTGAAACTCTGGCATACTCATGTTGCATTCCCACAGGAACGGGACTCCAACATGCTGCAAGTTGCAAACCTTGTCAAACGCTACAACCGGATTCCGGCGGTGGATGGGGTTTCGTTCACCGTCCGGCCGGGGGAGATTCTCGGCTACCTGGGGCCGAACGGGGCGGGCAAGAGCACGACGGTGAAGATGCTGATCGGGCTGATTGAGCCGACATCGGGCGATATCTACTTCGATGGCGGTGATGTTCGGAAGGATTGGCCGGGGTTTCAGCGGAGGCTGGGTTACGTGCCGGAGGAGCCGTCGCTGTATCCGCACCTGGCGGGGCGTGAGTATTTGCAGCTGGTGGGGCGGCTGCGGGGGATGCCGCGCAAGGCGCTGGAGCCGCGGATGGATGAGATGTTGCGGCTGTTCGGGCTGTGGGAGGACCGGCACACGCCACTGGCCTCCTACTCAAAGGGGATGCGGCAGAAGATACTGTTGTCAGCGGCGCTGCTGCACAATCCCGAGTTGCTCATCCTGGATGAGCCGTTCTCCGGGCTCGACGTGAACACGGCGGCGATTCTGCGTTCGCTGTTGTGGGCGCTGGCGAGGGAGGGCAAGATGATCCTCTACAGCTCGCACGTGCTGGAGGTGGTGGAGAAGGTCTGCACGTCGGTGGTGATTTTGCGCAAAGGGAAAGTGGTGGCGCACGATGCGGTGGAGAGCCTGCGCGGGCTGATGCAGCAGCCGACGCTGGAGGCGGTGTTCGCGCAGCTGACCGAGCAGGAGGATCCGGGCCGGATCGTGGGCGGGATCATCGCGGCGATGCGGGGGTAGCGGGATGCGAGAGACGGGCTCGACGGGGTTCGAACTGCGGCGGCACTTTTTCGCGCGGTTTTTCGACAGCGACCTTGTGGCGACGCCGGGGCAGTGGAAGATTGTGGCGGCGGGCCTGGTGGCCGTTGTCTTTTCCCTGGCGCTGATCTTCGCGCAGGCTTACTACGCCAAATACGGGGCGCTGAAAAAGCTGGATGTGATCGAGCCATACCGTATGGCGCTGCTGGCCGATGCGCTGTTTCTTATCTGTCTTGCGATGCTGCTGACGGGGCTGTTCACGACGCTGCTGTGGCCGAACCTGTTTCCGGGCCTGCGCGATTATATGACACTGGCGTCGCTGCCGATTCGAACCAGGCAGATCTTTCTGGCGAAGTTCGCGGCGCTGTTCTCGTTTGCGGCGGCGTTTGCGGCGTCGATCGCGCTGCTGCCGGGCGTCATTCTGCCGATGGTGGTGGCGGGGCGCTACGCGACGCATTCGGGGCGGCAGATCGCGGCCGTGTTCCTGTCGATGTTTCTTTCCTCGCTGCTCGTGTTTTTCACGCTTGCCGCCTTGCAGGGGCTGTTGCTGAACCTGACGCCGGTGCGGCTGTTTCCACGGCTGTCGCTGGCGGCGCAGGGATTGCTGCTGACGCTGCTGCTGATGCTGGCGCCGGCGGTGTTGAAGATTCCCAACTGGCACACGTCGATGCATCTGCGGCCGGATTGGATGGAGTGGGCTCCGCCGTTGTGGTTTCTTGGCCTGCACCAGGTTGTCAACGGGAATGCGGAGTCCGCAGCCGTGGCGCTGGCGAGGCTCTCGGCGGCGGGCTTGATGCTGGCGGCGCTGATCTGCCTGGCCACCTATTATTGGAGCTACCGCCGGCACCGCGTGCGGCTGCTGGAATGTCCGGCGGAGACCGAGCGCGCCGCCGGGTTCGCTTTTCCGGAGCGGCTGGTAGAGAGGCTGCTGCCGGAACAACGCTCGCTCGCCGTGTTTGCCTTCATCGGGAAGACGCTGGGCAGAAGCCGTACGCACCGGCTGGTGGTGACAGCGTTTCTGGCGCTGGCTTTGGCGGCTGCCTTCGAGGGGCTGTTGACGCTGAGTCCGGTCTCGGTTCCGCTGACGTTCAGCTTTTTCCTTCTGACGGGATTCGCGTACCTGTTCCGGCTGCCGGTGGAGCTGAGGGCCAACTGGCTGTTCCGGATGCTGGAGCCGGGCTGGGGCGGGAAGCTGGTGGCCGGCGCGGAGAAGTTTCTGTTGTATGCGGCGATTGTGCCGGTGGTTGTGGGGACGCTCCCGGTGCTGCTCGGTGGCATGGGCCTGCAACGCGGCCTGATCGCGTCGTTGTACTGCCTTGTGGCATCCTTGACGCTGATGGAACTGTTGCTGACGCGCTTCCACAAGGTTCCGTTCACGTGCGGCTATCTGCCCGGACGCCGGCCGCTTATTGAGACGCTGGTGCTTTATGGCGTGGCGGTGACGCTGTTCGTTTCGATTCTCGGGATGATCATCGGCGCGCTGTCTGGGGAAACCGGCTGGTCGGCGTTGATGCTGGCGTTGTGGACGGGACTGTGGTGGCGATTCCGGACGGCGCGGCTGGAGGATAGTCACCTGTGGCGGCTGGAATTCGAGGAGCTGGAAGAGATCAGCGTGCAGACGCTGAGCATCGAGAGGGACTAAAAAGATGACACAGCCGCGATTGGACCTGTTGCAAGGGACGCTGGACCTGATGGTGCTGCAGACGCTGGAGACAATGGGTCCGCAGCACGGCTACGGCATCGCGCGGCGCATTGAGCAGGCGAGCCAGGAGGCCATCCTGCTGAACCAGGGAACGATCTATGCCTCGCTGGTACGGCTCCAGCAGCGCGGCTGGATCAGCGCCGCGTGGGGAACTTCGGAAAACAACCGGCGGGCGAAGTTCTACTCGATTACGGGCGCGGGCAAGCGGCAGCTAGTGCGGGATGCGCGCAACTGGAAGCGCCTGTCGGAGGTGATCGGCCGGATGCTTACCGCCGAGGGCGGCGGCGCGGAATGACGGATCCTCTGCGCGCGGGATGGCGGCGGCTGGTGTCGCTGGCGCGGCGGCGCGAGTTGGAAGTGGAGTTCGAGCAGGAACTGGCCTCGCATCTGGAGCTGTTGATCGAGGAATACGAGGCGCGCGGGCTGCCGAGGGAAGAGGCGCGGAGGCTGGCGCGGATCAAGCTGGGCGGCGAGGCGCAGTTGGCCGAGTCGCACCGCGACCGCAACGGGCTGCCGTGGCTGGAGCAGATGCTGCGCGACTGGCAACTGGCCTTCCGCTCGCTAGGGCGCAATCGGCTTCTGTCGGCTGTCGCGGTGATGTCGCTGGCACTCGGCATCGGCGCCAATACCGCCATCTACAGCCTGCTCGACCAGGTGCTGCACCGCCGGCTGCCGGTTGCGAACCCGGAGCAGCTGGTGTGGCTGAATCCGCGCGGCCCGGCGTTCGGCAATCCGGCGGGCTCGCAGATCATGTCGTATCCGATGTACCGGGACATCCGCGACCGGAACCAGGTGTTCACGGAAGTGTTCGGGCGGATGATCCTGCCGGCGCACATCGCCTTCCCGGATCACTCCGAGCGTGTTTCGGCAGAGATGGTTTCGGGCAATTACTTTCGGGCGTTGGGACTGAAGCCCTACATCGGGCGGCTGATCGGCCCCGAAGATGACCGGGCGCCGGGAGCGCACGCGGTGGCAGTGCTTTCCTACAGCTACTGGCGCACACGATTCAGCGGCCGGCGCTCGGTACTGGGCGATCCGATCTTCATCAACGGCACGCCGTTTAAGGTGATCGGGGTTTCTGGTCCCGAGTTCAAGGGGCTGGACATGCCCGTGTCGCCGCAGATCCGCGTACCGGTGATGATGAAGTCGAGCCTGACGCCAAACTGGGACGAACTCGAGAACAGGCGCATGCGCTGGTTCAACGTCTATGCACGGCTGAAGCCGGGAATCACGCGGGAGAAGGCGCAGGCGGCGCTGGAGCCGCTCTACGCCGGCCTGTTGGAGATGGAATCGATGGAAGCCGGGTGGGAGCGGGAGCGGATGCGGGGGTTTCTGGCAGGCAAGCTGGCGTTGCAGCCGGGCTCGCAGGCGGAGTTGCCGGACCGGCGTTCGCAGCCGCTGTCGTTTCTGCTGCACGGAATCGTGGCGGCGGTGTTGCTGATCGCCTGCGCCAACATCGCGAATCTGCTCTTGGCGCGCGCCGCGTCGCGGCACAAGGAGATCGCCATCCGGCGCGCGCTGGGCGTTTCCCGCCGGAGGCTGATCCACCAGCAGCTGGCCGAGAGCATGCTGCTCGCGCTGTCGGGAGGGCTGGTGGGACTTGGCGTGGCGCGGTGGACGGCCGGCTACGTGATCGGATTCGCGCCGCCGGAGATGGCCGGCTCGCTTACGCCGGACCTGGACCGTCATCTGCTGCTGTTCAACTTCGCGGTGGCTACTGTGACGGGTTTGGTATTCGGACTGGCGCCCGCTTTGCAGACGACGCGAGTCCAGCTAACGCCGGCGCTGAACGATCAGACCGGCTCGGCGGGAGTCTCGCGCGGCCGGAACCGCTGGCGCAAGGCGCTGGTGGCGGCGCAGATGACGCTTTCGGTTGCACTGCTGGCCACCGCGGCTTTTTTCGTGCAAAGCCTGATGAACCGCCGGGGCACCGACATCGGCTTTCCGCGGCAAAGACTGATCGCCTTCAGCCTGGACCCGAGACTGAACGGATACTCGCCGGAGCAGACACGGCAGCTGTGTGAGAGGCTCCAGGAGCGGTTGGGGGCACTGCCGGGGGTAGCCAGCGCATCCAACGGAAAGTTCCCGGTCTTCGGAGGGCAGTATTGGATGAACGCCGTGGTGGCCGATGCCGCGCCTTCCTCCGCGCACCCTGCCTATGTGAACGTGGTGGGACCAGGCTACTTCCGCACGATCGGCGTCAGGCTTGTTTCCGGACGTGAATTCACCGGGGAAGACCGGGGGATGTTTTATCGGGCGGCTGTGGTGAATGAGTCTTTCGCCAGACAGAAGTTCGGAGAGGCGGATCCGGTGGGGAGACGGATCGGGTTGGGAAACGGGCCGCGGACTCCGATCGAGATTGTCGGGCTGGTGAAGGATGTTTCCTACGCCTGGGTGAAGGGGCCGCCGGAGCCGCAAGTCTACCTTTCCACGCTGCAAGACCCGTCCCCATCGCCATTGACGATGTATGTGCGGACGGCGGCGGAGCCGGA